>OJIO01000707.1_pt1 | contig 19110 bp, 17 predicted proteins | sample 1595621 | NCBI WGS metagenome assembly OJIO01 (sample SAMN05416776, study PRJEB24817) | seawater metagenome | isolation source: Sea water | place: Canada:Atlantic | collected 2013-07
TCTACACTATCCTCTTCGTCGGCAGCGTCAGATGTGTATAAGAGACAGGTTTTACGATAAATGCACAAAATGCAATCAAGAAAACTTATTCACAAGATCCTTTATTTCCTACAAAAGGCAATTCCTTGGTTATGGTGGGTACTGGTGTTCCTTATGTAGGAATAGCGGAATATACATATGGTTTTTCCAATAAATTTTCAGCAGGGATCTTAATCGGATCGACTCCAATAGTCCCTGGTTATGGATTAAGAATAAAAGGAATCTTATATCAAAAAAATGAAAACTTTAGAGTTACTGCAAAAACACCTATACTCTATTATCCTAAGACTAAAGATTTGGGTGGAGAACCGTGGGTGTTAGCTTGGCCTACAATAAATTCTGAATGGAAATTTGATTCTGGAATTAGAGTAGCTGCGGGTGCAGGCATAGTAGCTGCCGCTTGTGTAAATAGCTTATTAGGACTAGAGGTTGAAGATGGGCATCATCATGCAACAGAAGACACCCAATTACCTGAAGAAGACCACTCCGAAGGTCATCACCATTCTACAGAAGGACACCACTCTCAAGAAAGCTTAATGTCGGTAATGCCTACTGCAGGATTCATGGGAGATGTATGGAATACCATACAAACAAGTATTTCTATCCCTATCGGAAAACAATTTTTATTCCAATCAGAAATAGCCTTAGTATTTGATGGTACTTCTTTAGCAGATAAAAAATGGGTAGGTAGATATCCTGTGATTTTGTTTGTGGGGGTTTCCTATGAGTTTTAACGCTATACGAAATCAACCAACTAGAACTATTTTGTAAAGATGACATGACCATGCTTTCTTTGCAAAATAGTAAAACAGAGATCTTCTGGATTGTATTAACTGGCAAGGGCGATGCATGATCTCAGAATTTCAGCAGGGAGGGACAGAGCAACTCCAAAGAGTATTGCGACTATGGTGTCCGTGAAGTCATGATTTTTTTATGCTGATAATTAATATCCAAATATGGTAAAAAGATTATGATATTTTTCATGAATTATATATTGGGTCAATAAAGGTAGTCTTCAGTAAAAAAGTAAATTAATCTATTCCATTTAGATTGGCTACCAATTACTTACAATCCCCTACTCCAATTGTAATTAGCGCTTTTATTGTCTATTCTTGATTTCCTCCTCATCAATTAAATTTCTATTAACTTTTATTTCTTTCAGTTTTCCTAAAAGTTTTCTTTAGCTGTATTAAATGTTAGTATCAAAACTATAATGGTTTTATAACTGGCTCTGATACCAATACTTCGAAGGAAAAAAGAGTAAGATCAGTTTTTTGGATAGCGTTATGATATTACGAGTAGCATGGTTTCCGAAAAATACAAGTATTGCGATCAGCAGATGATTTTCGATTATAAAATATAACAATAATAGTATTGTATGGATCTATTATCCGTTATAAAATATGAATAAACTCAAAATCAAAAAAGATAAATCAATTCCATCATTGGATGATATATCAACAAAGAAAGAAAATGAAGCTCAGTCTGCTTATACTCAATATGAAGATCTGATGGAGAAGCTGGAGAAAGAAAAAGAGGAAGAGTTTGATAGAATGGTGGAGCGGAATAGGAGTTATAATATGGAGGAGGGGGTGTTGGAGATGGTGGATTTTCGTTAGGTGCAAGAGTTGAAGTGGAGCAATAAAACAATACACTTAGTTATATTTTAATTTTATCTATTAGATTTGTTTTATACATTCGCTAGATGAAAAAACATCTAACTGTATACTGCGGATCAAGTACTGGATCCAATCCTATCTATATTGCTCAAAGTAAAGCACTAGCCATAGAAATGGTAGCCAACAAATATCATCTTATGTATGGAGCTGGTAATGTAGGACTGATGGGCGTAATCGCAGATGAAATAATGACTCTAGGTGGAGAAACCGTAGGAGTAATCCCTCAGCATCTTATTGACAGAGAAGTTGGCCACAAAGGACTAACAGAACTCATTGTCACTCAAACGATGCATGAGAGAAAACACATTATGGCAGAGCGGACCAATGGTTTCATTGCAATGCCAGGTGGTGTAGGCACATTAGAAGAGATCATCGAAATCATGACATGGTCACAGCTTGACCTGCATCCCTACCCTGTTTGTTTTTATAATGTGAATGGATATTATGATAAACTTTTTGAATTCATGTCCCATATGGTAGAAGAAGGTTTTCTCAAGCAATTTCATATTGATAAATTGATCCTAGAGTCTGATCCCAAAAAACTCATAGAAAGAATAATAAACTATGAGTCCAAAAATCAAGGTAAGTGGGTTTCAGCACATGATTGAGCAACGCGTACATTTAAACCTAGGGAATCTCCTTATAATCGTCAAGAAATGAATGTCTACATTAGTACAAATAAAACACTCTGACTAATGAACACTGTTTTACATACATTTCTATTTTTTATCTTTACATTACAAGTAACCTATGCTTCAACTTATAATGTGGGAGCAAGCAGAGATTATGTATCACCAAATGACCTCTATAATGCGAACATCTTATCAGACGGAGACACAATATTCATAGATGCTGAAGATTATTTAGGAACTAATTCCTTAGCTGTCTGGACTCAAAATGATCTTTTCATCCAAGGAATCGGAGGAAGACCACATTTAGTGGCTGATGGTGCAGCTATATGGGGCAAAGGAATTTGGATATTTGCTGGAAACAACATTTCTGTAGAAAATATTGAATTTTCAGGCGCTACCGTGCCAGATCAAAATGGTGCGGGAATAAGACTAGACAGAATCAGGATGACGGCAAGAAACTGTTATTTCCACAATAATGAAAATGGAATACTTACCAGTAACCCTTATGAAGGCACAATTACAATAGAATATTGTGAATTTAGTGGAAATGGATTTTCTGATGGAATTAGCCATAACATATATGTAGGACACGTTGAGAAATGGATTTTCTGATTCAACTATTCTCATCAATCAAAAATCGGGTATTGCTTAAAATCTAGAGCCGCTGAGAATGTTATCCTATACAATCGGATCACGGATGAAGCGACAGGCTCATCAAGTCGTCTTATAGATTTACCAAACGGAGGTTACAGTATACTTATGGGGAATATATTCATGCAAGGCCCAAATGCAGAAAATTCAAATGCAATAGGATACGGACTAGAGGGGCTGCAAACCGATGGTATGCACAAATTACTTTTTGTCAACAATACTTTGATATCCAAAAGATGAACTAACGCAAGCTTTTCGATATCCAGAATGGGACAGAGGAAGTCTACATTGCTAATAATATTCTAGCTGGAGAAGGCAGTGTCAATGCACCATCATCCGCCGTTTCAGAAAACAACATCATAGAAGAAGAAGAAGAAGAAGAAGAAGAAGAAGAAAACATAGAAAACTTACTCTTGATTGATGAAGCAAATTATGATTACAAACTATTTGCAAATTCTCCTAGCGTTGATGCCGGCATTTCTATTGATCCTATTAATGAAAATGAGTTAACACCACTATTTAGCTATTTGCACAATTCTAGCGCAATCCAAAGAACTGAAAGTGGTTCATCAATCGACATTGGTGCATACTAATATGAATTCATTACATCCAACAGTCAAGAAGATCTACAAAAAGACTTCTTAGTCTACCCTAACCCAACTACATCCGAATTTAAAATATCAGGTATAGATCAAGATTATATAACTGCCTACCTATATAATTCTTCAGGTCAGAAAACAATGGATTTTGATTCTTCAAAAACCATTGATATATCAGGTCTAAAAAATGGAGTATATAATGTTAAAATAATGAATTGCTGTGGAATAAAATCCATTTAATTGATAGTGATCAGATAGAATTTAAAAATCTCGATTCTACAGTTTCTATATTTTTCATGAATTAAAAGTGTACATTTTCCTACCAAAATATAGGTCTATCAGCCTCATTCTAATTACTTTAATACTCTTTTACATCGTTTTACATTCATTAACTACATCTAGGTTGAACTTCCTATACATTTATGAAAATCATTAAAATCTATAACAATGAACAAAATTAAAATTATCGTTTTATCACTATTTGTTTTCTCAACAATAGTACCAGCAACTGGTTTAACTCAGTGTGTAGCAACTTGCCAAAAAACACAAGTAAAATCTGTATTAAAGGTCAAGCAAAATCCGAATATCAATATGTCAGTATCGCACGGACATTGCACTACTCCATTTGCAGGTATTGTAGAAAACTTAAACGTAGTCACTACCAAGCGAGAAGACCTTGGAAATCCCCTAGAAGGCATGAGCATATCATTTGATATTGATCCAAATACATTCAATGTATGTGCTAGTGATGGGTTAACAGAACGACTTAAAACTCCTGGTTTGTTTCTAGGAGAGAACAATGAGAAAATGACCTTCACGTCGACAGATGTTTATACAATGGGATTAGATTGGTATCAAGTTAATGGTCAATTTACAATTAAAGGAGTAACAAAAGATGTCAAGTTCTTTGTAACTGGAATTAGAGATCCAAAGGAAACTATGCCTACTTCACTTGTACTAAAAGGTGAGTTAGATCTTTTTGACTGGGGAATTGATTATGATAAGATTGTAACCGGCAAATCAGATCCAGTACCAACAAAAACACTGTACATTAATATGCAGATTGAAATGTCTTAGAGTCAAGAGCTGGTAGGGGAATATATTAAAATGATCTAAGCCTATATCCATTGTATAGGTTTAGATCATTTAAATCTTTAGCTATCGTTTCTTTTTACTCAATCTTAGCATTTTCATAATCTTCTAAACACTTATTGAGTGGATTACCTTTATTGTGAATGCAATCACAGAATTCTAATTCAGCTGTTGAGATATTAACTTCATTAAATTGCTTCTGGCAATCGGAAAATGAATTTCTTGGTACAATATCGTATGAATAAATAGCACCAAAAATCACGATAAAAGTTATCAAAGCTGCAGTTACAAAAAACCTAAATGGAAATTTGCTACTATAATTTATTGGCTTTGGTATTATGCTATGGTATGAAGATTCATTAATTGGTAATATATACTTCAATTTATCATAATTCCAACATAGCAAATACAAATTGGCCAAAACCATAAGTGGTGCAGTGACAATAGATCCTTCAAACCGAACTGCAAATGACAAGATGCATATATTCACTATGATGGGCAAATAAAGTAATGCTCCCAATAATACCGTTCGAGGTATCAACAAAAGTATTGCGGCAATAACCTGCGCAATTCCAATCATAGTGTAGTAATATCCTGTATGATGGAGCGCTTCTAAATATTGACCCATTGGCTGATTCACTGATAAACCACTAGCGAAACGTTCGCCAATAATCTTAGTTATCCCCGATGGCATAAAACCCAAAGCCAGAACTATTCGACAGAATATTGAAAAGTAATAATGCCATCTATTTGTTTTTATATTGACATAGAATCGGTTGAATTTAGATGAAGTATTCACTTTAACTGATTGATTTAATAGGAAAATATACGATGTCTATCTTCCATGTGGTCAAATAATCATGCTGTTTTTCACTTACCATTACTAATAATTAGCTGTTCGTGCGCTATTTCTAATGTGTCTATTGGTACTTCATTCCCTTCAGACTTCAAATCTGTGCTTGATATTTTTGTAGGCCATGCATTATTCAGCTGCCATTGCATCGTTAATTGACCACCTTCATCAAGTAATTTTATTAATACTATTCTTCCTTTAATGGTATTGATTACAATTTCGTTGTGCCAATTCCAGAATGCATTTTTTTTACGAAAACACCTCTTTTCATAGAGACATTACATTACTTGACTATTCCAGGCATCTTATCTGTAGTGTACTCAGGTATTTGATTTTCTAAATCCATCCCAGATATTTCCTGAAACATGACATTTTTTTGGCCGTTTCCAAAATCAACTTCAAATCTAAATTTAGGCTTGGGACATGTTGTGCTCGCTTTACTTCCGTCGTCTGCCAAAATAATACTATTGGTTATAAATAAAAGAGCATTTTAATTACCTGTCACTATATTTATCGGCCTCCAGACTCCACCATATATTTCATCTTCTGTGCCAAATGTATGTGTACAGTCTATATCATTTTTGGAACCAGACAATGCCTCTATTTTGAATCCATATATCTCTCGTCCAATACTTAAATTATCGAATATAGAAACAGGCTTTTCAGCGTTCTTTTGATTGATTCTACCTAATTTATAGATTACAGAATAGAAGGGGCCTGCGTCTCCTTGATCTTCAGAAGCAGAAGCCCAAATAATTCCACCCTGATCAATATGCATATCAGTGACACTCCTTTTTTGCAAACTGTTCTCCCAATTTCCTGGAGCATTAACATTTACCCCTTCTAAGCCTTCGCCTTCTATGACCAAAGTATTTTTCTCTATATTCCACAGTCCCCATCTCATTACTCCCATTGGCTTCCATTCTGATCCTCCACGTTCTCCTAAAATTACAATTCTTTCATTTTCAGAATAAGCCAGACAATGAATAGCTTCGTATTGATCACCTGTCATTGCAAAATCATTTCTCTTCAATAATGGAAGCTTCATACTACTTAATACTTTTGCTTTGAGTGTGTTAATATCAATTCGGATATGAAACATTCGTCCAAGGTTTCCCTGCCAGTTTCCTGATTCAGCAATTAAATATTCATTGGTCTTTCCTGGAATAGCGCAAATGCTTTCTAAATCATTTGAAATACCTCCTTCACCCCAAGAATCAACTTCAATTGGAAAAACATCAATTGTTTCTCCAGTAACCTTTACCATTCCTAACCTTACTCCACCATTTTGCCTTTTTAAATCATAAACAACCAAATAAGTACTGTCGTTTAATTGTTCCATTCCACTTGATCCTCCGCTAGATTTCCTAACATCTATCTTGTGTTCTTTGATTGCATTAGTAAATGCTTTAAGGCCTCCAACAACTGGCAAATTCAATGTGGTTTTATCTAAGTCAATAGTCAATTCAGTGCCAGGTTCTGGATGTAATGTGTACTCTTTATCACTTGAAAAAATCATTAACCCTATTTGTTGACCTTTCTTGATGATTTGGTCATCTGGCATTAAATCAAAACTCACTTCATAGGACTCTCCTCTTTTTAGGGGTTCACTTTCTCGTATTGAGTTATGGTTTTGCGGATCGGCCCAGCCACGCGTAATTATGTTATCTGTTATCTTAGTTCTTCTTCCTTCATTCCAAGGTAATGAAACCAACCAAACCGATAAATTGGCTGCAGGTTTATTACAAGATAAGGTTACTGTCACATTTGCTGTTCCTGAAATATGAATATCCTTCGTCAATGTAGGAGAAACATACAACAGGCGATGATTTGTGTGTTCTGCGCTTGCCAATGCCGTTCCTGTAAATGAGTAGTTATCCACTAAGGTTTCAGTGCCTTGATATTCTGGCTTGGTGGTGCTCAACCCTCCAATATTTGGGGCTCCTGAGTTTAGATGTAACTTCACTTGCGCAGCATCTGGATTCGGATAATTGGCATAAGGTGTTGGATTCTCTCTCTTATCGTCCTCACGCACGATCCAAGCTCGTGGATCTTTTTCTACTCCATTTTCTACACCATGTAAGTAACGCGTAAACCACTTGTTCATTAATGTCATTGGTGGAGGACCACCATGTCCATTTTGGTGATAATATATCTGACAAGGCAAACCTTTATCTTGGGCAGCTTTGTAGATCCTATAGCTATGTTCTGGCATTACATTCCAATCATTAAAACCATGTGACATCAATAAAGCGGCTTTCATAGGTTCCATATCATTCAAATAATCGCGACCTGCCCAGAAGTCATTATAATCCCCAGTAATTCTGTCCATGCCATTTTTCATTTCTACGTCTCTTACTGTCGCATTATTATAAGCACGTTTTGATTCATCACCGCTATGAATAAAGTCATACAGCACATCAATGTCTTCACCTAAATATCCTCCAGGAGACCTCACTAATCCATTTGATCGATAATAATGATAATAAGATGTATTTGGTGCTATTGGTATTATTGCTTCAAGTCCTGATACACCTGTAGTTGCTGCCGCCAATGGAATGGTCCCATTATAAGAAGTGCCTGTCATCCCTACTTTACCAGTTGACCAAAATGCCTTTACTTTTTCATTACCATCGATAGAAGTATAGCCTGGAATTCTACCGCACAACCAATCAATAACTGCTTTCGGAGCTAGCGATTCATTGTCACCTCCAACTGTTGGTGCTCCTTGAGAGAGTCCAGTTCCAGGGGATGAAGAATGTACCACGATATAACCTCTTGGCACCCAAGTCTTAATATGAGAATTAGAAATAATTGGTCTCTCTCCAGTTCGAACAACTTCCACTTGTGTACGTTCTTTTGCAGCTGCACCAAGCTCATGGTTGACATCCCAAAACAAACCATCAATATTTGGTGCTACACCAGCAAAATAGGGGCTAGAAACATATACAATTGGCAATTTAAGCCCTTCTGTTTCTGTTTGTCGTGGTCTAGTAACCGCGACATGCATTCTATCCTTTTTCCCATCGCCATCCGTATCAAACTCGGCTTCTACCCATAGATCATGTCTAATCCAATTTTCGGAGTCTTCAAATCCAGGGACAATTTGGGCCTCTCCATTTTCAAAAATTGGAATTGATTTTTCTGCTGTTTGAGCATTTATTGAGATTAGAGACGTAAATAGTATTAAAAGAATAAAGGATAATTTAATCAGACTCTTCATAGATTTTTTTTGTTGCTATTATTTCTGTTGATTGCTAACCAAAACGCATTTGGTTATTTGCTGTGATCACTAAGATAACAAAAAGGAATTGCGTGAGGGTATTCAATAGATTTTCAATGATAATAAAAAAAACTACTATTGATTATAAAGGACAGCCTATAAATTACTCTTTGGGACAAACTATCTTCATTATGGTGTGTCCTAAAAGGAAGTCCAAAATCATCTTGAACCCCCCATGAAACCATAGTTATCCACTCCAAATTGTTTTGAATCAATGGTTAAAAATTCATTGAGTCATCTACTCCAAAAACATGAGCACCTCTTTGCTTTTCTTTTATTGTAGTTAGTATCTGTGCGCTGGTGCTTTTATTATCTAGTCCTGAATTCCATTTTTAGTCTAAATATTCAGATTTATTGCTCCATTGCGAAAAAAGTATAACAACCAATCCAATAGGTAAAATGATTGAAAGTATTGAACGATGAATGGTATCCTTTTTTATTTTGAAATAATTAATTCAGGTAGTGCCTTAAACCAATTTGGGCTAATTTCTATCCCGCATTTGTTATGAGTTGAATCTAAGGTTAGTTTTATTAATACTTTAATTAGAAATCATAGGTAGCCTTATTTGTGACGGATACTCTGAAGAGTGATGCAACTTATTAAGAGCGATTACACCTTCTTTTTCATCATAATTATTACCTCCAGTATTCAAATTACGAGCAAATCGGGGAAAGTTACTGCTCGATATTTCAATACGTATTTGATGTCCTTTTTTAAAATAATTACTTGTGGACATTGCAGTCAAATCAACCTTGTAAATTTCGTCTTTCTCCATAAATACTTCTTTATCATAACCTTCTCGATACCTTACTCGCTGAATCGTTTCATCCAAATTATACGCTTTTCCATCAGGATATACATCGATAAGTTTAATAGTAAAATCGGTATCTTTTGCATCTGAAGAAACATATAAGGTAGATTCAATAAAACCTGAAATCTCTACGCCTTCTTTTAATACATCTGTAGTGTAAACCAAAATATCATTTCTAGTTTCCATTTGTTGCTGATCGAAGGCACCTCCTTGAATAGCATTCCCTGTACAACATACATTTCCACCATATGAAGGCACAGGTTTCATAGGATCATAAGTGAAACTATCAGGATTATCAGAATTTGCCTTTGATGTTGTTAATTTTCCATCCCCAAAAAAGCTATTTGCATTCCCATTACTGTTTAAATAATAAGTTGTCAACTTAGCGTTTTCTGGAGGCCATGTTTCTGATGCTTGCCATTCGTTACTACCCATTGTATAATATTGCACCCTAGGTGTTTTCTCTTTAAAATCGTTTTGTTCATCTTTCAGCCACAAATCAAACCATGCATAAATTTGATCAGCGTAGTTCAACCTTGCATCGCCAACACTTCGTTCGCCAACAATTGTATTTTCAGTTGCACGCGTATAACGACAATGCAAAGTAGGTGCAATTACTAAGTATTGGTTATCTCTTATTGTTGCATCTTTTGAATTATTTCTGACATGATTGAATAATGCAAGGTTAGGAGTAATAGACACGTCATACCAAGAAGCAAACCAAAAACTAGGAACCCCAATTTCCATATCATCATGATAAATCCCTCCATTAAACCAAGCTTCATCATTTGGTTTACGAGTTATCATTTTATCAAATATTTCATGTTTGCCATTTATGTTTTTAAGAATATCTTGAATAGGTAAATGATTTAAAGCTTCAGCCATATCTATAGGGGGATTTTCAGGAGCTAAATCGTAAAATCTTGAAATTCTAATTAAATCTTCTTGAGTTGCTCCGGCTGGAATTCGTGGTTTAAACTTATCGTGCTCTACACCATATAGCCAAGAAAAGAATAACATTTGTTCTGCTCCGCCACGAAACCAATTCCCTTGTTCGTTTATAGATCCAACCCTTCCAACACCCGCACCATAGCCTTGAGGCACCATTGCAGCGTGAGAAGGATGATCTAAAGCTGCAACTGCCATTTGCCATTCCGCTGTAGAGGAACAGCCCAAAGTCCCTATTTTACCATTAGACCAAGATTGGTCTTTCATCCAAGTAAATGCATCATAGCCATCTGTTAAAGGAACTCCTAAAATATCCCACTCCCCTTCTGAAAAATATCGACCACGTTCATTTTGGACTACATAAGCATAACCCCTTTTAATAGCTTCTAAAGCTCTGCCCGCTGTTCTTGTTCTTTGTTCTCCATCTCCCCATGAATTAAAATTATATGGAGTACGTGAAAAAATAATAGGCACTTTTTTATCAGTTTTAGGGCGATATATATCAGTTGCTAAACGAATACCATCACGCATTGGCATCATTATTTTTTGATCAACAATAGCAAGTTCTTCAAGCTCTTGAAGGATATTATCCTGTGCTTGAAGGTTTAAATTTCCTGCAAAGAAATAAGCAATTACAAACGAAATTAAAATAGTGCGTTTTTTCATTTTACGAGAGTTATTTGTTTTAATATTAAATTTTCTTTCAGAAGCCAATTTCAACAGTTTATGCATGGATTGTTAGGACGAGCACTAAGATAGTTAAGTATAGGAAATTTAGCAGGATTCCTCTAAAAGGATTTAGCAAGCCTATTTTCGCATTCATGTTACTTTCTAGACTTGATTATTTATTGTAAGTATTTTCATGCGTAGTTTATTACTATCTTCCAACAGAAACCCATCAATCACAAGTAAATCTAGCAACTTATCTAAAGTCTTAGATTCATATAACTCGTTTTGATTAGGTTCTGGATTCTTTGACTTAGCATGTAAATATTTACTTAAAGAATCTGAATTTATAGCTTCTGTATTGAACATCATAATATTAAAATGTTCTTTACTTTTTATTTTTTCGAAATCGATATCTCCTTCGTGTTGCCAGAATTTCCAATCATTGAAATTACCACTATAGGTTTTAATGGATGGATTAGAGTATTTAACACCGAACTCCTTGTTAGAATATAAGTTATGAAGGTATGATATATAAATCCCACCTAGATTGGTTTCCGTTTTTTTCTTAGAGAATAGACGTACTGGATTAGTGACATATCTCCCCAAGTGGGAATTGTGGTTGGTTTTAGACTTGGATTATTTTATAATATCTATCTCTTTAGTAAACCATTTAGTCTTAAATTTAAATAATCCCTTACCAAACTACTTACCGTGTATTTTTCATCTGAAAAAATCGAGGGATTAGTGACAACTTGAATTATAAATAATTTATCAATGCTTCCTAATAATTCGATAGAAACAGAATTGTAAACTCCTTCTTCTATGCCTTTCTTATAATGGTCTTTTAACAATTCCACAAAACTATCAGTAAACTCATTTATTTCAGACCATGCTTTAGGAAAGTGCTGTTTAATATTCTGCAAAAAAGTAAGTGAAATACCAGTAGTCCCCTCAGCGAATATTTCGATTAAATGTCCATATAGTTTAACCGTATCCAGTTTTTGTTGTCTAACATTAATTATAGATTCAGTTAAAACTTTGGTTCTAGTATGACATGCAGCTTGTAATATTTCTTCTTTACTTTCGAAATATTCATAGATTGTTGATTTACTCTTTCCCGCAATCCTGGCAATATCGTCCATCGTCAATTGCTCTAAATTTTCAAACTGTAATCCTTCTAACAAGTCACTTAACCACTTGTTGGTCTTACTGGTTAAACCTTTGCGTTTTTTCGACATCGATTTCCGTCCCATTACTTGTTGATTTTTATAGCGTTAATGATCATAACTTTTACAAAAAGTACTTCTGAAATTTATTAATCTCTTTTTTGAGATACAAAGTTTGTAATATTTCACAAAAATAGAACTATATTTACATAAATAGTTCGATTACGTAATTTTAATTATCGTTTTAACATTAGCTCATGGGCAAATTAAAATACTTTTTTGCATACATTATTCCACTTCTGGCCATCCTAACATTCAACACAACAGGATTTTCCGCTTATATAGGCATCCTCTTCCTGTATGTAGGGGTACCCATTTTAGAGCGGATCTTTCCACCTGATAGATATAATCTTGTTGAGGCAGAAAAGGAATTGGCCAAAGAAGATATTTTCTATGATTTAGTATTGTACTTAATGGTACCGTTGCATCTTTTTGTCATGTATACTTTTTTGGTATCTATTTCTGATCCTACATTAGCGACTTCTGATATTGTAGCAAGAGTATTTATGATGGGGACACTTCTAGGGGTTATTGGCATAAATGTAGGACATGAGCTTGGACATAAAACGAAAAACCCATTGAAACAGTTTTTCGCTCAAGTAATGCTAACAACTTCAATTCAAAATCACTTTGTTCCATACCACAATGGTGGACATCATAAGGATATCGGGACTCCCGCTGATCCTACGTCAGCAAAAAAAGGGGATAATTATTATCCTTTTGCTATAAAGTCTCAAATCGGAGGATATTTTAAAACCTGGAAATTAGAGGCAAAAAGACTAAAAGCACAAGGAAAAAACCCGAATTTGAATCCAATGATTATCTATACTCTTTTACCTATACTACTATTTATTGGAATTTATTTTTCCTTTGGTTTGTATGTAACAGTTTGTTATTTTATTTCTAGCATTTATGGTATTGCAATATTGGAGTCTCAAAACTATTTTGCCCACTATGGACTGCGTCGTAAAAAACAATCTAACGGCAGATACGAAAGGGTAAATGCTCGTCATTCTTGGAATTCAGATCATATAATCGGAAGAGTATTATTATTTGAATTAACCAGGCATTCTGACCACCACCATATAGGAGGTAAATCATATCAGATTCTTGATTCGAAGGAAGAAAGTCCAATGCTACCCTATGGTTATCCAATGATGTTAATGTTATCTTTTTTCCCTTTCTTGTTTCGTCCATTAATGCAAAAACAACTCGATCTATATGAGTTAGATTAAATTAGAAATAATCAATTTTCTTATGTACAAATTCCATCTTCCCTAAAGCGTAAAAAATAGGACATTGATGATGAGTAATAAGCTGCCCCTACTCTATGTCATTATCTTTTTGATGGTTTGATATTCCTATTTTTACTCAATATTTCCTGAAACACTTTTTCATCAACTGGCTTGAATATTCTTTTATCCGATAGAGGATATTTGAACAAATATTCTTTTGGTAGAATTTGGTCTTTTTTCAAACCCACCACCACAATTAGGGCAAACATTCTGGAGCAATGTTATACCATTTACGGTTTGGAATGTCGGAATATCATTTTGGTATTTTTATGTGGAAGGTTCTATAATTAGCTATTTTTTAATAATTCTACAAAACAATCATCAGGCTGTTTAATTATATCATCTACTAAAACTTTCAACCCTAAATAATGATTAAACATATTAGGATCAGGTTTGACATAATTGAAATTTTGATGCCTCCAAAATGTCATTGAGGCACCTGCATAAATGGTAAATGCTTTTAAGGAATTAATTTCATCCTCTAATAACTGAACTTCTGATTGATATCCATCTAAAAGGTGTTTGGCTCTATCCAAATTTACAATTTTTCCTTCTCCACAAATTCCAATTATTGTCATTCCAATATCAAAAACGCGATAATAATTTGCTGCCTCTTCAAAATCTATTATCGTTGCAGTTTTCCCATCCTCTCCAATAATTACATTGTCCCAAAAAACATCAGAATGAATTAGCGATTTAGGTAAATCTAGATTTAAGTATGGCGTAATATATTCTAGTATATTATTCAACCAAATATCAAACTCAGAATTGGGAGCATACTTTTTGACAAGTGAAAATTGTTCCTTTCCATAATTAAGTTGTTTAGGAAGGTATTCAGGAGCACTTATTTGGTGTAATTTGGCGAGTTCCTTTCCTATAGATTTCAACAAATGAGGTGGAAGGTCTTTTATAATTTTCCCTTCAATAAAAGCTTTGATAATTATTGGCTTATCCTTCCAGATAATTACGGATTCATTATTGGTCGTATAAATGAGTTTGGAAGTATTAAACCTGTTTATTTCTAAATGTTTTAATAAGTGAGCAAGTTCTTTTGCGTTGCTCCCTGTTTTTTGCTCAAAAATACAAAGTACAAATTTTCCTTTTTTAGATTTCACTAAATAGTTTGTATTTTCAGAACCACCGCTTAATAACTCAAAAGCTGAAATATTGTGAATTCCGAATTGTGCTAAAATTCCCCTAATTTCTCTTCCATCCAAGCGGGTATAATGTGCCATATCTTGTTCTGATTTTTTCTGATTTGACATATTGAGTCTATCGGTTCATAAACTGCGTTTCAATCCATTTTTACGGAGTAATAGCTAATTTTACGTAACCAATTATTCAATATTGAAAAGCTGACAAATACATCGGTATAGCAATTTTAAAATACCATAATGTAATCTCTAGCATTTTAAAATCATTCTATAATCCTAAAACTTTTACCCCTTGTTCGAAAATGATATCTACAGGAATTCCTTTAGCAGAAAGTCGATCTAAATCAGCCTGTAATTGAGTTTTGATTATTCCTTTGTCAGCAACTAAACTAGCCACACCATCATAATCTCCATCTCCTTGTAAGGTCAATATCTTTTCTGATAATGCATCCATTGCTTTTTGAAAATTACCAAAATTGACTTTGTATGTTCCTGCCTTTTCATCTCTTGTGAATGCACCCATTTCGTCAAAGAAATTGAAACGGATCATGTTCGCTTTTCCATGGGCTGAAGAAGCTCCGAACCTTACCGATCTGAATATTCCTGCCATAAAAGTGACGATATAATCATTGAGTTCACCATCTAATTCTCCTTTCTTGTGAAGTTGGTTAATCATATACAAACCAAGCATATCTGCCTTACCTTCTTCTAATGCAGAAGCATGTTCTTTCAAGGCTTTTCTGACTGTCCCTTTTCCATCAATTGTATTTTTTATACCTAAACCATGTGCTACTTCGTGGAACATTGTATTGGCAAAAAAAGCATCAAATTTTATATGATTTCTTTGACTTGGATCAATCAATTCATCTGCAATTGGAATAAGGATTTTTTCAAATTTCGCCTTCATTGCATTTTTCAATTGAAGCCTTCTTGTCCCTTTTTTCAATTGTACTTCTTCGTCGTTGGGAAGGTTAATTGCGATTGTCTTACTACCTGCATTACAATCTCCAGCGTAATAGACAATATCATACGCATTCAACTCTGTATCTCTTCCTGGTTTTTCTTTTTTATATGCCTCAGGCACTGGCAACCCAGTTTGTAATTCTGGCAAGAAAGCTGCGTATTTTTCTAACCGCTTACTCCATTCCATATCTTTAATAAGTATGTACGCTTCGTGTGCCGCTTTATACCCGAACAATTGATCTTCATACGTCTCGATAGGGCCTATGACAACATCGATTGGATTCTTCTTCATATCCAACCATGCAAAATCACTTGGTTGGTAATCATCGTTGAGCATTGCTTCAGAACGAAGTGTTAAGTATTTTTTCAATCCTGCCTCATCCGCTAATTCAGCGGCCTTTGCGAGTAGGTTGGAAACTTTCGCAACTTGATCTTTAAATTGTACATGGTAAGGAATAGATTTTAGAGACCCATCTTCATTCCTTCTGATGAAATTATATAGTCCCGACTTATTCTCTAAAGTGGACTTCTCAAATTCTTCTTTTGTCATATCCTTTGGATAGTAATTAGCTCCCATTGGCTTCTCTCCTACTCCATCAACAAATGGTTTATTCCCATTTATTCGATCCCATGGTCCATAATTGATATTTGCAAATGCCTTAGTCTCATCATCTTTCAAACCTGCCATAAATTCGTCCTTATCACCATAAGATTCATACCAGAACAGTTCATTCATAATCTCTCCCGCTTTAATAAGAATTGGGATCATTTTTCGATTATTTTCACTCAATGAAGAGAGATCCGCCTCTAATTTAAATGTGGTATACTTTGATAATAATTTATCTATTTCTGAAGTGCTTTTATTTGCAACTGTTGTTTCATCAGCGACTTTAGCATCTTTAGGAGTACAAGCAAAAATTATTGAGCACAAGCATATAAAAAGAAAATATTTTCTCATTTGTATTCATATTGAGTTTAAACAATTCGTGAATATACAAAATGATAATTACAAGGATATTTGAATAATAGTGCGGTGTGTAAACCCTTTAGTATTGTCATTCCGAGTAACGTCGAGGAATTGAAAATGCCCTTAAACCTTTAATTTCGACCGAAGTGGAGAAATCTGCAACAATCAATTTACTTGCTCAGTGGCTTTATTAAACAATTTTGTGCATTATAGTTTACTCACTATAGTGTGAGGGTAAATTTGATCTTGTTTGATCTTGTTTGATCTTGTTTGATGTTTTGGGTTTTAGTCTTCTTTTATCGATTTTTCAACACCTTCCCAAGTTTTACAAATAGAGTCTAATAAAGATTAAAACACCATCTTCTTTTCTATTCTTTTACCCGCCACAACTGTTAGCGTAAATGACTGAGGTTCAGCTTCCAATATTAACGGAGTTACTTTAATATCATATACGCCAGGCATCAAATTTAAATCTCAATTTTGAGCAATAGACAATCGTTTTGAAAATACTGACTTTCCTTCTTGTTCCATATAGACACTTATGGATTGCGGCTCTCCATTGTGCGTTGGCATAAATCTTAGCGTCCCTGTATTGGGATTTCTACGAGCCAATGTTTCTTTATCCATTTTCACAGAAATAAATGAATAAAGTCAAAATTAGAATAATGGAAATTAGGCTAATTAAGTCCTTGTTCTGTAAATATTTTCTGCATAATTGGATAGGAATTATCTGTATCCCCAATTTTATTTCGTTCCAGAATTAGTTGTTCTTTCATTTCTTGAATTACCGAAATATATTCATCATCGTTGATTGCATTGTGTAGTTCATGAGGGTCTTTGTCAAGGTCGTAAAATTCCCACGCAGGTAAGCTACTTTCTTTTGAGGCTCCTTTTTTGTTTAAATATTGCCCATAGAAGAGCGCAAGTTTGTATCGTTCATTCCTTAACCCAAGATGAGCAGGGCGATCTGGGTGATGTAACCAATAACGATAATACATTTGATTACGCCAAGAGTCAGGTGTATTTCCTTTTAAATTTTCTCTAAAACTTTCTCCCTGAAAATAATCTGTTTCTTTCACTCCTCCATAATCAGCCATAAGAGCGGCAAAATCAATATTTAAGATAATATCATCAATACGCCGACCTCCTTTGATTTCTTTCGGATAGCGAATCACAAATGGCATTCTCAATGACTCTTCATATATCAGTCTTTTATCAAAAAAACCATGCTCGCCTAAAAAATAACCTTGATCAGATGTATATATAACAATTGTATTCTCTGCCAATCCTTCCTCATCTAAATAGTCGAGTAAACGGCCTATATTTTCATCTATAGCAGCTCCACAACGCATAAAATCTTTCACAAGCTTCTGGTGTATTTTTCTCCGCTTTTGAATACTATCCAAATTATCTAAAGGATATGGAAGTCCAGGATAAGAAGTCCAAAAAGTTGTGTCATTTGTTGCTTTGTCCCATCGTGCCCCCAATTTTTCCAATACTTGTCCAGTAAAAGTACGTCCTGTCGTATTTTTCCCAAAATCAAGTAGCGATATTGGCTCAGGAATGGTGTCATTTATGTAAAGCGAAGAATAGCGCTCAGGATAATCAAATGGTTCATGAGTGGCTTTGAAATTACAAAACATCAGAAAAGGACTTTCTTTATCTCTTTTATTTAAATGCTCAATTGTCAAATCAGTAATAACATCCGTAGAAAATCCTTTGTATTCTTTTCCATATTCGGAACGCCACCCATCTTGCCAATTCTCATCTGTCTTAAAAATAGGATTATGATATCTCCCTTGCCCGGGAAGAACATTGAAATAATCAAATCCTTCTGGTTGTTTTACTAAATGCCATTTTCCGATTACAGCAGTTTGATAGCCATTGTTTCCTAAAGTTTTAGCGATATTAGGATGCCCTTGCGGTAAAGATTCATTTAATGTATAAACTTGATTATGGTGACTATACTGTCCTGTTAAAACACTTGCTCGACTTGGCGAACAAATACTATTGGTGCAAAAGGCATTGTTTAATACTGCTCCTTCACTTGCCAATCTTTTTATATTATCATTTTTAACATAGTTTTCCAATTCTCCCCCATAGATTCCCCAACCAAGAGATGTATGGTCATCTGAGAAAATAAAGAGAATGTTGGGAGAGGAGGTTTCTTCTTTTTTACAAGAAAAAATACACATAAAAAATCTGTCTCTTATACACATCTCCGAGCCCACGAGACAGGCAGAAATCT
>OJIO01000709.1_pt1 | contig 19104 bp, 15 predicted proteins | sample 1595621 | NCBI WGS metagenome assembly OJIO01 (sample SAMN05416776, study PRJEB24817) | seawater metagenome | isolation source: Sea water | place: Canada:Atlantic | collected 2013-07
TTATGAAACCGTATAATGGAATTATAAACTTATATGTCAAAGAAGTTAATCAAGAGTTTGATGATGCAAAACTTCTAACTAAAAGTAAATCTCCAATAATGGGATATTTTTGGACTAAAGATTCTAAATTTATTCTTTATGTCAATGACAATGATGGAGATGAAAATATGAATGTTTTCAGAGTCGATCCATATGCGAATGATGTTAAGAGTCACAACCTCACACCATTAAAAGAAGTAAATGTCCAGATATTTGAAGTAAGTAGAACAAATCCAGATTTCCTTTGGGTAGGAATAAATGATAGAGATAAAGCTTGGCATGATTTGTACAAATTGCAGATTAGTACCAAAAAATTAGAATTACTCTATGAAAATAATGAGAGAATAACGGGTTGGGAGTTTGACTGGTCAGAGGAAATACGAATGGCATATAGAACGGATGAAAATGGGTTTTCTGAAATATTGTCGGTAAAAGATCTCAAAGATTTTAAACTAATATACAAGACAAACCTCCAAGAGAGTGCTCAAGTTCTTGGTTGGACTTCGGATAATAGTAAAGCATATCTAGAGTCAAACAAAGGAAATGTTGATCTATCTACATTATATGAATTTGATCCTGAAACAGAAGCCCTAGAAATAATAGAAAGTGATCCTGAGAACAAAGTAGATTTTGGTAATTTATTTCTTCATAGGCATACAAGGAAGATCCTTTGCACATCATACTTAGATGATAAACTAAAGAGATATTGGAAGGATAAAGAATGGGAATCTTTATACTCAGGATTTGAGGCAAAATTCCCTGGTAGAGAAGTTGGAATTATGTCTGCAACAGATGACTACAAACAGATGTTGATTGCCACCGGAGGTGATAGATATGCCAGTGAAGTATGGTCATATGATTGGAATACCAATGAATACAAACACCAGTATACAGCGAGACCAGATCTGAAAGAGGTAGAAGATAGACTTTCACCTATGGAACCAATCACTTTTGCAAGTAGTGATGGATTGATTATTCCTGGATATTTGACATTGCCAATTTCAGCTGAAACGAAACAGAATTTGCCATGTGTGATCTTAGTTCATGGAGGACCCAAGGGACCTAGAGATAACTGGGGATATAATGGGACTGTCCAGTTCTTAGCGGATCGAGGATATGCAGTCTTGCAGCCAAACTTTAGAGCTAGTGGAGGATACGGAAAGTCATTTCTCAATGCAGGAGATAAACAATGGGGTAAGCTGATGCAAGATGATATCACATGGGGAGCAAAGTACCTAATCGATCAGGGTATAGCCGATCCTAAACGTATAGCAATCATGGGAGGAAGTTACGGAGGATATGCTACACTAGCGGGTCTTGCTTTTACACCAGAAGTCTATGCTTGCGGTGTAGATATTGTAGGACCTAGTAATCTATTTACATTATTAGAATCTATACCACCGTATTGGGAAGCTGGTAGAAAATGGTTGTATGAAATGACGGGTGATCCTGAAACTGAAGAGGGACAAAAGTTAATCAAAGAATCTAGTCCCCTGTTTAGTGCAGATAAAATCAATAAGCCTCTAATGATTGTTCAAGGTGCTAATGATCCTAGAGTAAAACAAGCGGAATCAGATCAGATTGTGGAGGTTCTTAAAGAGAATGGACATGATGTTACTTACCTCTTAGCCAAGGATGAAGGACATGGGTTTAGAAAGCCATTGAATCGATTAGCTATGCATGTAGAAGTAGAACGTTTTTTTGCGAAACATCTTGGTGGGGATTTTCAGGAAAGCTTGACTGATGATGTTGATGAGACGTTGATGACTTTGACCGTTTAAGCTTAAAAAATGAAACCAATATAGTTTTTGAACGAATCATTAAATTCTATAAAAAAAGGATGCCGCACTGTACGCATCCTTTTTTTATTTTAGTAAGTTGAAATTTGATATTCCTAATTTCATCTTCTAGATATATCTCCATCAGATGTATACGCATCAAGTTCACCTAAGACATTTTTAGCTGCAATATCACCATCTGAAGTGATTGCTCTAACATCGCCATCGTTATTACTTAGGGCTATATCACCATCTGAAGTGACGATATCAAGGTCTCCTTTTACATTTGCAACAGCAATATCTCCATCTGATGTCACACATTTTTGGTTAGTTGTCAATCCATTAATAGCCAAGTCACCATCCGAAGAAGTAATTTTACAACTTGTTTCTCTTGGGACAAAGAATCTAATATCTACATTATAGGAGTCAATAAAGTTATTAAACCCTCTTTGAGGAACATCTTTGATGAGAACATTCAAAGATGTTGAACTTTCTTTTACAAGAATTTCTATTACTTTTTTGATTTTATTTAGTACTTCAGTTTTGCTTCCTTTGATAAGTTTTCCTTTCTTCTTTATGACCCTTTCTTCTTTATGACGAATTGAACCTCAATAGTGTTTTTATCATGAGATTGAACGGAGATGTCACCATCAGTTGTCAAGGCTGTTATTTGATTAGGACCATTCGATTCGAATACTTCAATATTTAGTATTGCAATTAGTCTACTCAAATGTAGGGTCGGTTATTTATAATAAAAAAGGCATATCTATTTATCATTATATGTAAAAACGATAAACGGATGTGCCTTTCTTCAAATAAGATCTAAACTTTTACTTATATGCTTTCTCTTGACCTAGTTCTTTTACCAAAAGATAGTAGAATACAGCTCTATACTTTGATTTGTTAGATGATCCCATGATATCTACAACCTTAGCCATCGCATCGTCTAGTTTTTTACCATCCTTCAATCCTAATTTTTTGATAAGAAAGTTATTCTTTACACGACCCATCTCATCTTCATCTGTACTTGATACTTTACTTGCATCAGCTTTATAGATGTTTGGTCCCACTCCTTTAGTTACTTTTGTAAGCAAGTCCTTGTCAACTCCTTTGACACCAAGTTTAGTAGTAAGATTTTCATAGTATGAATCTACTTTTTCTACGAATTTAGACATAATTCAGTTTGTTTTAAATGATTAATCAACATGCAACTTTCGAAAGGTGAAGCTGCTTTATCACACTAAGATATACAAATAATTCATTTGCGTAATATGTAAAGCACACATTTAACCGAATATTAAGTTAAAACTCTAGAATGACTTAGCAACAGTTTTTCCATATACGAAAACTCCTAATAGTGCGGAGGCCAATACAATGAGATAAATAAATGCAGTATTTCCTATTAATGAAAATATTGGGCCCGGACATGCTCCAGTAATTGACCAACCTAAACCAAACAAAACACCACCTATAACAGTGCCTTTATTTAGATCCTTTTTCTTGAAGATAAATGCTTTTTTATCAATAGTATATGGATGGTATCTCTTTAGGAAGAATAGAAATATAGACGCTGAAACTATTGCAGTACCGATAACCCCATACATATGAAAATTATCGAACAGAAACATCTCTTGAATCCTATACCAACTTGCCACTTGGCTATTTACCAGAGTAAATCCAAATACAGCTCCTGTAATTATATAAAATAGGTTTTTCATCGGACTATAGTATTATAGGTAAAATGAAGTAAGTCATTGTTAATCCACCAGCAAAGAAAGCCAAGGTTGCAATAACAGAAGATAACTGAAAATTTGCTATCCCAAAGATAGAATGACCTGATGTACATCCATTTGCATATCGAGTGCCAAAACCAACAAAGAAACCACCGATATCCAAGAGTAAAAGACCTTTATTATTTTGTAGATTATATAAATCGCTAGGGTAGAGGCCTCCTTTATTTTCGATGTTGCTATTTACCAAAAATGTAGTTGTTTTTTTACCTACAGACAAAGTCGAATCTGGATTGTATAGGTGAGCAATGAAACCGCCGATCGCTATTCCCGCTATGAAAATTAAACTCCAATAATGGACCTTAATATCATAATTAAAAAATCCTTTTTTCTTTGAGAATATAGCTATAGCACACAAATGTCTTAATGTTGATGATACGCCAAATTTTTTATTTCCTACGAGAAGTAAAGCGGGTACAACCAATCCAATAAAAAGGCCAGCTGCGGCCCAATGCATAGGCTCGCCAGTATTGGAGATGAAAATTATTAATTTCATTAGGAAGCTTTTTCTATTGTTCGAAGTATTGGTTTCTTTTCCAAAACACTTGAAATAATACTGCTAACTTTGGCGCTTTCTGTTAAAAAACCATCATGCCCAAGTTTAGAAGATAATTCCTCATATCTAGCATTTTTGATTTTTTTAGTTAGAAGTTTTTGCTCAGATATAGGAAACAATACATCTGTATCAATGCCAATTACTGTAGTTTTAGATTTGATGACTGATAGTGCCAAATCAAGTCCTCCTCGACCTCTTCCTACATTGTGGCTATCCATTGCTTTAGATAATGTCCAATAGGAAAAAGCGTCAAACCGTTTGATTAATTTCTCACCTTGATATCTTTGATAACTAGTAACTCGGTAATTCTCTAAATCTTCACTAATATCCTGTTGGGTGAGATCATAACCGGTTGCAGTCCTATAACTGAGAAGGGCTATTGATCTGGCAGCTAAGAGTCCACGTTTTCCGGCATCGTCACTTCTTTCTGTCCAAGAATGATCAGCCTGTATCGCTAATCGTTGACTTTCATTGAAGGCTATACCATATGGAGAATGCTTGGCATTAGTCGCTATTAATATTAAGTTTTCTATAGTTTCTGGAGCTTTAATTGACCATTCTACAGCTTGTTGTCCACCAAGACTAGCTCCAATTAATAGCTTTATCTTAGGTAAATTCATCTCATTTTGTAAATGAATGAAACCGTCTACAATATCTCTATTTGTAATTAAAGGAAAGTCATGGTAATACTTTTCTCCTGTATTAGGATTGATATCTAGCGCATTAGTGCTACCATAATGAGATCCAAGGGCATTGGCGCAAATTATAAAATGTTCGTTCGGATTTATCACTTGGTCATTACCAACAACACCTGGCCACCAGTCAAGCGGATCTGAATTTGCTGTTAAGGCATGAACGATCCATATTACATTTGACTTGTCAACATTCAAAGTGCCAAATGTTTGATAGGCCAAGTGGAATCTAGAGAGACGCTCCCCAGATTCCAATACCAATGGTTTGTCAAAATCACAATATTTTATTTCAGACATTATTTTCATAGTTTCTTTGCCTAGATTTCTTAATGTTGAGTTACGCAGATTGAGCCGCATTTTGCGTTTCTTCCTCTTTATCCAATTTTTTCAAACTATCGAAGGCATATTGTAGGTCTATTTTGATATCATCAATATGCTCAATCCCTACGGACAATCTAAGTTGACTAGGTAATACACCAGCCTTCAATTGTTCTTCATCTGTCAATTGCTGATGAGTTGTTGCAGAGGGTTGTATGATAAGTGTCTTAGCATCGCCAACATTAGCCAAATGGCTTATCAATTCTAGGTTGTTGATGAACTCTTGAGCATCTTCTTTGCCACCTTTTAGCGTAAAAGAAAGTACTCCTCCATATCCATTTTTTAGGTATTTCTTGGCTAATCGATAGTAAGGACTTGATGACAATCCTGGATAGTTTACACTTTCAACTTGCGGATGTATAGAAAGCCAATGTGCAATCTCAAAGGCGTTGTCAACAGTACGTTGGACTCTCAAGGAAAGTGTTTCTAAGCCTTGTAATAGTTGGAATGAATTAAATGGACTAAGTGCAGCACCGAAGTCTCTCAATCCTTCTACTCTTGCCCTTATAGCAAAAGCAATATTTGGTAATCCCAACGGATTGTCAACTCCAAATACATCTGAAAATACCAGCCCATGGTATCCTTCTGATGGTTCTGAAAAGTCAGGAAATTTACCATTTCCAAAATTATATTTTCCACCATCTATTACAACCCCACCTATGCTTGTTCCATGTCCTCCGATCCATTTTGTTGCGGAAGCAGTAACAATGTGCGCTCCGTGGTCTAGAGGTTTGAAAAGGAACCCCGCTGCTCCAAATGTATTATCAACTACCAGAGGAATATCAAATTCATTGGCTAGTGCTGCTATAGCTTCGAAATCTGGAATATTGAATTTGGGATTTCCAATGGTTTCAAGGTATAGTGCCTTTGTATTTTCATCTATCAGTGACCTAAAGCTTGCAGGATCATCTCCATCTGCAAATCTTGTTTCTATTCCTAATCTCTTGAATGCAACCTTGAACTGGTTGTGAGATCCTCCATATAAATATGATGTGCTCACAAAATTATCACCATTTCTTAGTAAATTGTTTAATGCTAAAAATTGTGCTGATAATCCTGATGCTGTTGCAACAGCTGCTACACCTCCTTCAAGTGCGGCTATTCGTTTCTCGAATACATCTGTAGTGGGATTCATGATCCTGGTGTAGATATTTCCAAATTCTTTGAGGGCGAATAAGTTAGCTCCATGTTCGGCATTTTTAAAAACAAACGAAGTTGTTTGATGGATCGGCACAGCTCTGGAGCCAGTTACTGGATCGGGAACTTGTCCAGCATGAAGTTGTAAGGTTTCGTACTTGTAATTTCTAATCTGATCTGACATAGTGTTGTAATTTATATATGAAAAGTAATTATAATATGAAATAATTGTAATGAAGTAGTGAAAGGCTAGAAATGAGCGTATGCTCAGTCGCAATCATCTATTAGTAAAACCAAACTTGTAGGTGGAAGAAATAGGGATGTGCGTTGTTTAGCTGCAACAGCAACAGCAACAAAAACACATGATAGGCATAAGAATTGCCTTTGTATTAATCGTCCTTAATCTTGTGGATTGTGTCTCGAATGTTGATAAGTAAGTCATTTTCTTTTTCATTAATAATCTATATTCCCCAAAATCGGGTAGGAATTGGCACCTTGCTTTTAGTAGGTTGCCTGAAGGTCATAGAGCCTATTCTCTCGCTTCATCTGTATAAAGTATTACGATATTCGAAAACTATATTCGAGTATTGAGTCGCAAACTTTCGACGATGTAAATGTATGGTATTAAAAGTGACATTACCAAATGACCAATTGGGGTTTATGATTTTGTTAAGAGATGAGTGGGAAGAGATTTGTAGCGGGTATCTGATATAAGTGAATGATAATTAGCTATGTAGGTACATGTTTTTATATTTAAGGACCTGCTGAAATATTTTTATTTTTTTTCTGTTCCCTTTTGAAATAAACAAGAATATATTGTTTTCAATTCAGCCCGAGCCAAATTTCATGTTCTCCTTCGGAGGCACAGAGGAACTACGCAGTAGATCCGTAAGACTAAGATCTTGTAGTGTGTTTTTATGAAAACACACGGGAGATCGAAAGGAGAATTAAAGAGGAGGAAGATGTCGTAATATTTGGTTTGGACAAAGAGCAAAAAAAGGATGTCCTATATCAATAGAACATCCTTTAATCATTATGATTTCATAAAGAGAATTTATTCTCCACTCAATTCTTTAACAATTCTATCCGCTTTATAGATGTACTTCATAGCGGCTATAATACCACCTGCATGTACGCTTACAGTTCTATTTTTCGCTGAATCAAAAATGAAGTTTCCAGGAAGGGATTCGATGTTACCATCAAAAATCAAACCTACTGCTTCTTTGTTTTTATTGATCAATGGACTACCTGAGTTACCACCGATGATATCATTTGTAGATACAGTATTCATAGGAGACTTCATAAGCTCATATGGAGGGTTATCAGTCCATCTTTCTGGAAGTGTCCAAGGAAATTCTTGCTTATGAGAGTAGTGTCTATCATATAACCCGAAGTAAGTAGTTATGGCAGGAGCGGTTGTACCATTATAGTCATATGCCTTGATAACACCATCAGAAATTCTTAAAGTGAATGTTGCATCTGGTGGCAAATTATCACCGAATACATTGAATACTTGATTCGCAATTTTTGTTTCTAAAGATTTTCTAGCTGGAGTCGATCCTTGGAAAGTAGTAGCGGCTTCAAAGTATCTAGGAACGAACGTTCTTGCTGCCTCTAGCATAATATCATCATCCTTCTTGATCTTATCTCCTTTAAGGCATTTTTCAGCTTTTTTGACATTTTTGAATCTTGTTTTGTCAATCATTTTGGTAACATAAGATTCGATATCCATGCCATCCAATACTTTACTTAATGTTTTATCACCAGGATAGATGTCAGCTTGGATTTCAGATAGTAATAATTTGAATTTTGATATCTCAGCAGGATCTTCTACAGTGGGTACCATCTGAATTATTGCCTCTCTTAGTTTTGTTTTTTGAGCCTCTGTTTCCTCTGATTCTCCACCCGTTTTTACAAGTTGATCATATTGGAATAGTTGGTGCATCAATAAGAAGATATTTCCTCTTAATCCACTTGGACTTAAATGCGTTATCGCCCAACCATGAGGATTTAACAATGCATATTCATCTTTCAAATCATCCCAATATGTAATACCTGGAGATTTTGATTTTACATAGTTTTCCATTGCGACTTTTCTACCAAATAATTCTGGATCGTTAAGCCCACCAACAATGCCACCATATGCTTTCATACCATTAGCCACATTTGCAATTGTGTTTAGTAGTGATTGTGCTTCGAATTCTTTAGCTGGATCATCTTTCATAGCTGTATAATCAGCCATCATCATCTCATTTCTGTTTTTTAGAAATCTATGTGTCATCGGATATCTGTAATCTCTATCGTATTCAAGTTGTGCAACTGTCCGATATCTTTCTGTAGATCCAGGATTACCAACAACGAATACTGGCTCTCCTGCCACAGCTCCCTCTGCATTAAATTTAAAATAATTCTCAGAAGTATTCAGAGGATTTCCATTTTCGTCATATGCTCTCCAGAATGTACAGTCAAGATTATATCTAGGATAAGTAAAGTTATCCGGGTCACCACCGTAAGCTCCAAGGTCCAATTCTGGAAGCAGTACTAGTCTGATATCATCAAATTTTTTGTGCCCATAAAGAGAATACTTACCACCACTATAGTAAGTTACTGTTTGTAATCTCAAACCTTCCCATCCTGGTTTAGATGCAAATTCCTCTTCGATAGCTTTTAGTGCTCCTTGCACCATATCAAAAGCTTGACCTTCATTCTCGGCAGCAGACGTTTTGGCTTTCACCATATCAGTAATATCAACGACTTGGATTAATTGTTCTACAAATAGACCTTCAGCTCTTCTTTCATCAGCTAATGTCTTTGCGTAATATCCTTGTTTGTCAAAGTTTTCACCTTCTTGTTGTAGCGCTCCAACTACATTTCTAGAACAATGGTGATTTGTCATGATCAATCCATCAGGAGATACAAATGATGCACTACACCAAGTAGCAAATTTCAATGATGATTTTCTTACATCATCAAACCATTTGTCTTCAGGTTCGAAATTATACGCTTCTTTAAACCACTCTTTAGGAGGATTTTCGAACGTCCACATTTTACCATAATCGAACGGATCAGGTGTTTCTGTCTGTTGTTGTTGACCAAATGAGATGGTGCATACAAAGGCCAATAGCCAAATCAATAATAGATTTTTCATTTAGGTAGGTATTTAGTACTAAAATTAAGGCTTAGGTGCCTTCTTTATTGTTGTTAATCAAGACGAAAATACGTAAATTTTATCAGTCTCTTGATTAGTCTAAGAGGTATTGAAAATCTGTCTTTTCTAGACTCAATTTTTCTTCATCAAAATGTATGATATCATTGGATAGATTGGTTTTCCTTTCTTGCAATTTGAGGATCTTTTCTTCTATGGTTTCTTTAGCGATATATCTTATAACCGTGACTGGTTTTTCTTGCCCAATCCTATGAGCTCTGGCAATGGCTTGTTTTTCTGCAAATGGATTCCACCAAGGATCTAGAATGAAAACATAATCTGCTGCCGTTAAATTCAAACCAGTTCCGCCTGCTTTGAGAGATATGAAGAAAAAGGAAACATCTTTATCCGTTTGGAAAGAATCAACAGAAGCTTTCCGTTGCTTTTGATTGTCTTTCCCAGTTAAGCTGACGTACTCCCATTCGTTTGCTTCACATTCCTTTTGAAAAATAGTAATCAACTTAGTGAATGCACTAAATATTAGAACCTTGTGTCCTGACTTTCTGACCTCCTCCATCTTAGACAAAATGTGTTTCTTTTTCTCTGATCCACCAACATATTCAGCATCAACCATAAATGGATCATTGGCTATTTGTCTAAGTTTAGTCAATGCTGCAAATACATGAAATTTATATGTGCGATCTGTATCATCCAAGCCAAGAAGGTAGTTTCTCGTTGCACTTTTTACTTTATCGTACACGTCTAATTGAGCTTTTTCTAAGCTTATATATTCTATTTGTTCTGTTAATGGTGGGAGATCTGGAGCTACCTCTTCTTTAGTTCTTCGAAGGATATATGGCTTGATAAGATTTGCCAGTTGAGCCAAAGCATCAATATCTTGATGTTTTTCTATTGGTATGAGATAGTGTGCTTTAAAAAATGGAAAACTACCTAGCATCTCTGGATTGATGAATTGCATCTGGGACCATAAATCTGAAAGTGAATTTTCAATTGGTGTACCGGAGAGGGAAAGTCTATTCTCAGCGGGTATCTCATTGATCGCTTTAAACATCTTAGATTCTTTATTCTTGATCATTTGACTTTCGTCCAATATTACATACTCCCAATTGATGGTTTTTAACTTCTCAATATCTCTTAAGACAGTATGATAAGTCGTAAGGACAACATCAAATTTATCTAAACTATCAAAAGACCTTCTGCGCTTAGTACCTATGAATTCTAAGACATGAAGTGTCTGATTGAATTTCTTGATCTCTTCCTTCCAGTTGAACACAAGAGAGGAGGGGAGAATTATCAATGCTTGAAGTGGATTTATTTTATCTTTCATTTCGGTCGCAAACATTGTCAATTGTCCAGCCCCGCTCTTCTTAGTGTTTGGTTCGTTATCTCTATTTTTATCTTTTGTATAAGAAAGTAAAGCTATAGTTTGAAGCGTTTTGCCTAGACCCATATCATCCGCTAAACATGCGCCAAGACCATTCGTTTGATGATTGATAAGCCATTTTACCCCAGCTACTTGATAAGGTCTCAGTGTAGCTTTTAGGTTAGGGGACTGTACATATTCTACCTCTACTTGTTCCGAAATCAATTGTTTTATTGTAGATGATAATTCTTCTATCTCTTCTAAAAAACTGTATTGGGACTTTCTAATCTTAATACTGTCTCCATTCTTAATTCCAAATTTTGCTAGCTCCTGATATTTCGCCATCCAAGATTTTGGAATTACGAAATAAGTACCATTCTCTAATGGATAATACCTGTCGCCATTCTTGATATATTCTAAAAGGTGAGCAAATGGCACTCTATCTGTACCTACTGTAACTACACCATGGATATCAAACCAATCTGCATTTGGACTAGAACTCAACGAAATTGATTGCTTTTCAAGCGATACTTCTTTGCCATCTATTATTGGGGTATTAATCCTAAACCCACTTTTTGCAATTGAGTCCTTATTTTTCTTTAAAAACTGAAACAGTCCAAGGCTATCATCATCTTCTAATTTTATTTTTTTGCTTCTATTGAGTTTTAGCCCTTTGTTAAGAAGCTTTTGTAACCATCTATCTTCTTGAGTTGCATTTCTTTTTATCTGAGATATCGTGATTTGTTTGTCTTCTGTTATATTGAGTTTAGTTTTATTCTGGGCAGGGTTTCCAAGACTGAATTCTGCACCATTATATTTATAAATCAAATCCAAAACTATCTCTTCAGAAATAAAATCATAGTTAACGGAAATACTGCAGTCGGTGATCTTATCTGTCTGTTTCACTTCGAATCCAACTGCTTCTATTTCAGACCTTTTTGCCACTTCAAGTATGAACTTCTCGAAGTAAGTTATGACCATTTCATTCTTGATAAAGATATGGTCATTTTTGAGAAATGGTTTTAATTTATTACCATTGATTTCTTTCAATTGATAGAGAACATAATCGACAATAATCCAACAATTGTGATTTGTTAGAATATGCACATCTCGAGTTTTCGGAGACCATGGAGCACTATGTTGATTATTTAATTTGAGTGCGTATTTTATTCCAGTCTGCGTTTTTTCGAATTTTAGTATTGGTATAATTGGTTTTTGTGCTGAAACTATCTTGAGATTCTCAAGACGTGTTTTTCTCACAATATCGATTACAAGAGGAATGCGATTTTCTCTTAAAAAGCTAAATAGCTCGCTAGACATTCGATCATAATACTTCAATAGTAAATCCTTGACTTCAGGAATTAACATTGCCTTTACCAGCGTATTTTGAATTCTTTTTTTAGTGGTGAATTTTTCTTCGATTATACTTAATCTTAGGAGATCGGTCAACTTTACGATCTTATCAGAAATAGCTTGATCTATGATTATATTGTAGGTTGGAGTAGTGATACTAGTTGCCTTTGCACTTAGACTGCCAAGTGTAAGCCCATAATCTACTTTTACAATATAAGGCTCAGGAATATACCTTGTCAGAAGCTCATTGTACTCTAAGTTTACAATGATAGCGTATGATTTAGTTTCTGAATGCATTCACTTTGATTGAAGGAAAGACTTTTGTTTTATTATTTTAAATAGATCGCAAATGTAATTTTAATTATTGTATAGCTATAAAGTATATATTTATCCCCTGAAATATTAGGTAATTGTTGTTCTTCAAAGTCATGAGTAAAACGAAAACAATCTGAAAATGATTGAGTATATTTTATTTGGAACTATTCATCGATAACCTACAAAGCTATGAAGTGATTTAAAAACGTAGGTTAAATTGATTTGTATCCCGTCAAGTCGGTACAGGTAGTGCTTGGTTTTCAAGTTGAAGCGATTTTTAAGAAGCATAGCCATAGCTACGCGACGAAAAAAATGGGAAAAATTGATAATCAATGATATGCAAAGGAATTAACATTATGTTTTTAAATCACTTCTAAAGCATCGTAAGCATTTTGGTAAGAATTAAATCAGATATCCACTAAAGTAACATCTTTCCATTTTGAGGGAAAGACAGGAGAAAGGGTTATACAACTACAAATCTCAAATTGCATTTAGTTGATCTAAAGAAACAAAAAAGGCTCCCTCCTGGAAGCCTATTTTTATGAGGTTATGCTATTTTCTAGTTTTAAGGTGAAATAGAATTAATAGCGATCGGTTTTTTGGATGAAGAATACTAAAAATAGTTTCTTTAGAATTAGTTGTTACGAGCCAATTTTTCTCATTTTAATAAGTACATTAAATAAAAAAGCTCAATTATGCATTTGCAAATTGAGCTTGATGTAATATTTTTTTAGCTGCTAAGAGTATTGTGTCATCTTCCAGATTCACGATACCTCCATTTGGTCCTGGCTGGATGTGCTTACCTACGTAATCACCTTCATTAAATTTGTTTGCTCCGAAGTAGTTTCGAACCGTTTGCTCATCAATATTTAATTCTTGAGCAATTTTACTGATGCTACCAGTTGGCAATTCGTGCTTGATTCTTCTTAATTCAGAAAAAGTAATATTCATATTAGAAAGTTTTGATGAGTAAAATAATAGCAAATTATTATTGTAAGATAATCGCAATATACATAAATAAATTATTCGAATACGATAAAATGTAATATTAAATCATGTGAATTATTTGAAAGTGATTCTTTTATTTGTTCAGACTTAATTTTTCCATAAAGGTGAATAATAGTTCATTGTCTTTTATTCCTGGGGAAGATTCAAATTTGCTGTTAATATCTATTCCTTTATATTGAGGGTGAATGTAAGATGAAACAGTTTCTGTATCATGAGGCCCAATTCCGCCACTTAATAAGAAAGGTATGTCTCCTTGATATTCATCAAGTCTAGACCAATCGAATTTTTTACCACTGCCTCCAAAATGTTTTGTAGCAGTGTCAAATAGATAATATTCAGCAAAAGAAAATTCTGAAATATTTTTAAAATCAGTTTGTTCATCCACTCTAAATACTTTTATGATCTTATATTTTGCAGCTACAGATTTACAAAAATCTACATCTTCCTCACCATGCAATTGGATATAATCGAGACAGAATTTTGATGCTAGGCTTTCTATTTCTTCCAGTGATTCATTCACAAATACTCCAACTCTCTTAATCTCTTTTGGTAATATGTCAAAGTGATCTGGTGGAACACTTAATTCAATGTACCGCACACTTGGAGGGTAGAAATTGAGTCCAACCATTTCAATATTCAAGTGAGATATGAGCTCAATATTTTCTTTGGTTTTGATACCACAGACTTTGACTACCATAATTCGACTGCTTCTATCTGCTGGATGAATGATTGACATGCTTCTCCAGGATTCGCAGTAGCCATAAATCGTTCTCCAATCAAAAATCCTTCGTAACCTATTGTTTTCAATTCATGGATAGCTTCTACACTGTGTATACCACTTTCTGAAATTTTGGTCACTTCATTCGGTAATTTATCGAAGAGATTAACAGATGATTGTATGTCTGTAACAAACGTATCTAGGTTTCGATTATTGACTCCTATAAGGTTGATGTTTCCATCATATTTGTCCAGTTGTACCTCACTATGTACTTCCATGAGTACTTCGAGATTTAGACTATGAGCTAAAGCGGTAAGGGATTTTACTTCCTCTTTAGTCAATATCTCACTTATTAAGAGAATAGCATCGGCGCCCATGCTTCGAGCTTCAACGATCTGATATTCGTCAATAATAAAGTCCTTTCTTAAGATTGGGCAGAAGTTGTATCTCCTTGCTATAGTCAAGTCTTCAGATTTGCCACCAAAGAAATGATTATCAGTCAATACTGAAAGCGCAGATGCCCCTGCTTGCATATATGAAACACTCACTTCTTCTACATCTGCATAAAGATTAATAGCGGGTTTGGAAGGTGATTTTCTTTTGAATTCTGCAATGATTCCACTTTTGTCCTCCCGTTTTATATATCTGCTCATCGATACTGTTGGACTATCGAAAAATGTACTTTTCTCTAATAAAGGAGTCGGGTACAACTCTTTTAGAGTTGCCACTTCTTTCTTCTTGTGTTTTACTATGTCATCTAATATGTGCATGTTCTTTTTTTTATAGGTACAGTTTGCCATTCTAAATTCTACATTCGAAATATCTTATCCTGTTATTCCAACCAAAGCAGCTTTAGCTTTTCCACTTTTGAGAGATTCCTTTGCTTCAGCAACACAATCAGAGATGGGCTTGTTTTTATCAAAACACTGAATAGCAATAGCTGAATTAGCAACTACAACATCTTCTTGCGCCAATGTTCCATTTCCATCCAAAAGATTAACAAAAATATTAGCTGCAGATTCTATGGTGTCTCCTCCAAAAATATCTTCCGCTGTATAAGTAGGCAGCCCAAAATAGGATGGATTAGCTAAAAATTCTTCATTCTTATTTATGATCTTAGTCTTCCCAGTAAGTGAAATCTCATCATATCCATCTAGTGCATGAATAATTGAATATTTTTTGTCTAAATCCTCATGAAGGTATTGATACAATCTCGCTATCTTAAGATTAAAAACCCCCACACTTTGATGATTAGGTTGTGCAGGATTTACCAATGGACCCAACATGTTAAAAAAGGTCTTAACACCTAGCTGTCTGCGAATAGGACCTACAGATGCTAGTGCTGGATGAAACAATGGGGCATGCAGAAAACAAATGTTAGATTCGTCCAATTGCTTCTTAAGAATATCAGCTTCTTTTGTAAATTTATACCCTAGATGTTCCAAGACATTAGAACTTCCACAGACAGAAGATACGCCATAATTTCCATGTTTGGTCACTTTGTAACCTGCGCCAGCAACTACAAAAGAGGATAATGTAGAAATATTAAATGTATTCTTTCCATCTCCTCCTGTACCACAAAGATCGATAGCATCCTGTCCTTTTATGTCAATAGGGATACATAGGTCTAAGAGTGCTTCTCTAAAACCCTGTAATTCTTCAACAGAAATTCCTCGCATTAGGTACACTGATATGAATGCCGCTACCTGAGTGTCATTGTACACACTTTTAGAGATGTTTATCAAAACCTCTTTTGCTTGATCTTTGGTTAATTTTTCATGCTCAAAAAGCTGGTTTAGTATTTTTTTCATGCAATTAATTTATACGTTTAGGAAGTTTGAGATCATCAATTTTCCTTCATCTGTCATGATGGATTCAGGATGGAATTGGACGCCATACACTTGATAATCTTTGTGTTGAACGGCCATTATTTGTCCATTTTCTCCAATAGAAGTTACTTCGAGCGCTGCGATGTCACTTGATTTATCAATTACCCAACTGTGATACCTACCTGCATAGAATGAATCTGGAACATCTTTGAAAATTGGACTTTTTATTTCTGTTTGATGCATGATTGTTCTTTGACCATGAAGTACCTTATCAAGATTCCTTAATTGGGCACCATAGACTTCACCAATCGCTTGCAAGCCAAGACAAACGCCTAATATTTTCTTTGAACTGCCATAGACTTTGATCACATCTTTGAGTAGACCAGCTTCATCTGGCACACCTGGCCCAGGAGAAAGAATGATATAGTCATATGCTTCTAATTCCTTCAGCTCAAACTCATCATTTCTGACTACCTGCACTTTTTTATCAAGAATCTCTTCAATGATATGCACTAGATTGTATGTGAATGAATCATAGTTGTCTATTATAATAACTTTCTTATTCATAGATCGCTTATTGTGAAATTGATTCTGCTAAAGTGAGTGCCTTTTTCAAAGCTGCCAGTTTATTATTCACTTCCTGTAATTCGCTTTCTTCTTGTGAGTCGATTACTATACCTGCTCCAGCTTGATAGTGAAGTTTGCCTTCATAACTAAGGAATGATCGAATCATTATCGCATGATTTATCTCTCCATCAAAACCTAACATACCAATTCCGCCACCATAAAATCCTCTCTTATTAGGTTCTAGATCATCTATGAGTTCTAATGCTCGATATTTTGGTGCACCAGAAAGAGTGCCCGCTGGAAATGTGTCAGCAAATATTTGATAGGGATGTACTCCTTCATTCAAAATGCCTTTTACAACTGAAGTGAGGTGAATCACATGGCTGAAATATTGAACTTCTTTATACTTCTCTACATGTACACCGCTTGTGTTTTTACTCAAGTCATTTCTTGCTAGATCTACTAACATTGTATGCTCTGCATTCTCTTTTGGATCTGCTGATAAAGCCTCTGCGGCTGCAGCATCAGCTTCTGCATCTTTAGTACGCTTGAATGTCCCCGCGATAGGATGTATCTCCGCTTCTCGACCTTTAATAATAATCTGCGCTTCAGGGCTAGAGCCAAATATCTTATAAGAGCCATAATCAAAGTAAAACAAATATGGACTCGGATTGATTGATCTTAATGCTCGATATACATTGAATTCATCACCAGAAAAACCTTGAGCATATCTTCTTGAAGGAACGATTTGGAATATATCTCCTCGTTGAGCAAAATCTTTACATCTCGTTACATTATCCATAAATGCTTGATCTGTCATATTCGCCTCTTCATTTCCTGAAGTCTTAAAAGAAAATGCTTGATGATCTTGCTTCCCTATGATGGTCAAGAAACGATCTATCTGAGAATCTTCACCTTCTGGTACATTTTCTATCACATACATTTCACCATAGAAATGATCGAAGACAATAACGCACCGAAACATATCATATCGAATATCAGGAATATCGTAACCTTCTTTTTGATCATCAAATACCACTGAATCAAAATATTGAACTGCATCAAAACCAGTATAACCAAATAGACCAGAGAATGCTTTTATCTCTTCAGGAGTATTGACATTGAATGAATTCAAGAATGAAGTAACTTCAACTACAGCATCCTTAACATCAGAGTGTCTTGGCCCTTTTGAGCTAAATTCATTTCGCATCAAATGACCATCCTGAATTTCAAATGTTGCAAGAGAATCTACACAGATAAAAGAAAGACTATTTTCCTTACTACTATAGTCTGAACTCTCCAGCAAAAGTACCTCTGCATACGTCTCTCTTAACTTCAGGAATGTACTCACTGGCGTTGATAAATCGGATAGTAATTTTTTGTATTTCGTGTTTATCTTCATTAAATTCTTTCATGATTTTAAATAAAAAAACGGCTTGTCGGAATTAATCGACAGGCCGTTTTACAAAACAAAATGTAGGCTAGATCAATTCACTGTCGAGAGTTGATAATTATGCCACCATGATGTGTTTTGCTTTTTCATGCTTTATTAATTTAGAAAGTGTATAATCAAAACAACTATGAACAAATTCTAAGACGAAGTAAAGACTTTTTTTTGAATCTAGTACGACTTTATATCTGTTTTTAATTATTCTTGCTTACATTTTACCCAACTAAAGTGATTCTACAAACCGTCTAGAAAAGAAAATAACAATGAGAAATCTTATACTTATTCTTGGTGTGTTTTATTTGTTTGCTATGGCATCTTGTTCAAAATCAAATAGATGCGATAATTTAGTTTGTATAGATGATTGTGAATTTGTAGAAGTTTCAAAGATTGGAAATGTTCACTTTTATGGATGTTACAATGTTTGGGGCGTTCAATTTGTAACTGATGATGATGAACAAATCATTTGACTTGCTCCAGATATGCTAATGAAATTACAAGTTGAACGTATGGAAGTAGTATTCAGTGCTTCTTTTTATGGAAACGATTTACCACTAGCATTTCCAGACCCTATGCCAGGGAGTTTTTATAAAATAGAGATTTGCGAGATGTACGATAATTTAAATTGATTTTTGTCATATAGGTTAACTTCTGAATCATTAATTGGTTTCTTTAAAATGGTGTTGTCGATCGCCGAAACTGGCGTTCATTGTCACATATAGACACAGTACCAAATTTTAGTTGCACGATTTGTTTTTGCTACTTAATTTTCAAGAGATAATATTTTTAAATGCGAGAATTGCGTCTTTGAGATTTTCATCCTCCCAAAATTTAAATGTCGAAGAAAAATAATCAATGAAAGAATCAAATTTATCCTTCCTGCACCTCAAAGAATAAGCATGAAGCATTTAAGAATATGGTCTGTCTCTTATACACATCTGACGCTGCCGACGAAGAGGATAGTGTAG
>OJIO01000710.1_pt1 | contig 19097 bp, 15 predicted proteins | sample 1595621 | NCBI WGS metagenome assembly OJIO01 (sample SAMN05416776, study PRJEB24817) | seawater metagenome | isolation source: Sea water | place: Canada:Atlantic | collected 2013-07
GAGGTAAAAATGCAGGGATGATTGTGAGACCTAGAAGCCCTTTTATGTTTGCTGAGTTTCAAGAAAGCTCACTCAATCTAAACTCTGGGTTTAAAGATAAAGATATTGTTATAGCCATTAACGGACAATCTTTAAAATACCACGACGAAGTAGAAACCATACTGCAAGAAAACAAAGGGAAAGAGATTTCTGTGACCGTTAAAAGAGGTGCAGAAAATAAAACATTTAATGTAGCAGTAAGTGACAAAGGAAAGCTAGAGATAGTTCTTTATGGAATGGGTTTATCTGACTTAGAAAAATTAGGATACTATGACTTAGAAGATATTAGTTACTCTTTTGCAGCGGCAATTCCTGCAGGAATAAATAAATCTTACGAGACACTTACCAATTATATGAAACAGCTTAAAAAAATCTTTAATCCTAGTACAGGAGCTTATAAAGGATTGGGTGGTTTTATTTCTATTGGAAGTATTTTCCCTTCTACATGGAGTGCTGAAACATTTTGGAACATTACAGCATTTCTATCTATCATGTTAGGGTTTATGAATCTATTACCAATTCCTGCACTAGATGGTGGCCATGTTGTTTTTACCTTATGGGAAATGATTACTGGTAAAAAACCAAGTGATAAGTTCTTAGAATACGCTCAAGTAACAGGGTTCATAGTATTAATAGCGCTATTACTTTTTGCCAACGGAAATGATATTTTTAGGCTATTTCAATAAATAACTAACCACTATAAAAATAGAGTATATATTAAAAAAACCCGCTTATAGCGGGTTCTTTTTGTATATGCTTAGGCATAGATTAGCCTGTTGTTCTAAAAGTATTCGATTATCGCAGATCTTCTTTAAAACCTAAAACTTAGATCTACCAGTATGTTAGCCCCAGGCATAGGAACTAAATTAGTTTCTGTGTAGGCTGCATTGAAGATGTTATTTCCAATAACAGAAATCTTGTAGGATGTTAAATCTAATGTAAGCATTAAATCAACTACAGTATAACTTGCCCCTAAAGTTCTGTCTGCATATTTATAGACCAGTGTTTGTGTTAGCTTGTTGAAAAATTGCGATCTGTAAGTTGCTGTTAAATGATGTTTTAATGAGTTGATAGAATATCTAGAAAAAGCAAACTGACTGCCATTTATATTTTCTTTTAAATGAGTATACCCAATTAAAAATTGTTGTGGAAAAGCCTTATAATTATATGCATATGAGGCATTTATTTCAACCCCAAATGTATTTAAATCTTGAATATTTGTAGCTTGCCACCTATCCTCTTCATTGTTTTTTACATAATCAATTAAATTATTAGAATCTCTATTAAAAACAGCAGATGATATGGAAATTGCTCCTTTAGAATAGTGCATCCCCAGTTCTTCTGAGATTGCTTTTTCTGGGTTCAGGTTTACATTGCCTAAAGTTGACGGATCGCTATAAAACAAATCTGTATAAGTAGGTATTCTATAGGTATAACCTGCATTGGTATACAGTTTTAAATGATCTGTTAGTTTCATCCCCATATCTACCCCAGGAAATGCTTGAAATTTAAAGTCTGAAAAATAGGTAGCAGCTACTCCTGGAGTAATATCAACCTTGTCATTAAAGATGTTAAAGCGGTGTTCTAAAAAAGCAGTTGTCATGGTACGTTCCCTATCTCCAAGGTTATTGCTTTGTAAATACACTTTTGCAACATCTATCCCAAGCCCAGTAATTCCAAGTTTAGAAGTGTAAGACATTTGTAGTTCGGCTCCTATCTTATTAGATATATGTAGGTTTCGATACACTGAAGGATTGTCTCTGATAAAAACATACATATCCTGATTTCTTCGCCAATAAACTCTTGGTTTTAGTGTTATTTTATCTGTTACTATAGTAGATGAAAAACCTATTAAACTGGTTTCAGTTTCTTCATACTGATCTGTAGCAGAAGGGGAGGCATAAAACCCATTAGATCCAAATTTTCTAGAGCTATAAAACGCAATAAAATTAATGGGTGTCTTACTTTTATTAAACGTACTTTTTAGAAAGTAATTCTGGTTTTTAAAATCTGTATTATATCTATACCCATCAGATATATTTAAAGAAGCATGACCCATAAGAGAACTATTCTTACCATTTTTCCCTAAAGTAACTGCTGCATTCTTTTGGTTAAAAGAACCCACTTGAACCCTTAAAGAATTTACTTTATTTGCCGCTGTTTTAGTTACAATATTAATAGCTCCGGTAAACGCATTTTGTCCAAAAACACGTGCTGCTGGTCCTTTTATAATTTCAATTCGCTGAATAAGTTCTAAGGGTAAAGCCATGTTCATTGTATGGTGGCCTGTTTGAGCATCTTCAACTTTAATACCATCTATTAACAAGAGTGTTTGGTCAAAACTTCCTCCACGTATGTACAAATCTGATTGCATTCCACCAAGACCTCTTTGGCGAATGTCTACCCCTGCAACTTGTTGCAATAGCGCCGCAACATTAGTGCTTGCACTTTGTTTAATTTGATTTGCAGTGATTACAGTTATTGTTCTAGAATTTTCTTTAAATGGTAAGCTAATTCTGGTTGAATTAATTACAATAGAATCTAAGTCTTGGATCTTTTCTTGTGAAAAAGCGTTTAGTGAAATACATAAAATCAGAAAATAATTGATACTTTTCTTCATGTTCATTTAGTAATTTTGAGCTTGCAAATGTATAGAAACCCTGTAAAAAATCCTACTGAATATATTGTCATTAGCGCGGTAAAATAAGTTGCTAAATTTGATATCTTTACTGCATGAAATTAGCACATGAAAATTCTACAAATTTAAAAGATCAGTGGGATTATTTAGTAAAAGAATTAACTCAGCAGTTTTCTGAAGGAGATGTATTAAACCTAGATGGTATTATCTATTTGATTGGTGTTCAGGAATTAGGGCAAGGTAAAAGACTTTTCAAAAAAGATGAAAAAGTGAACCTAATGCATGTTGCTATTTGTAAATTATTAGAGCCTTATGGGTATTACGAGTTTGATTTCTTTGATAAAGACGGCTGGCCACACTATAAAATACTAACAGATCTTCCAAGTTTAAAGCCTGGAGAACAAACTGTTTTAATGAAAGAAGCCATTGTGAATTATTTTGAGGGTCTAGGGTTTTTTAAGTAACACTTAATTTTCTGATCATAATAGAAAAAACTCTTGGAAACCATCTTTTTACATAAACCCCTAATTTTTCTTTAAAGCCTGCTATGTAGGCCTCTTCTTTTTTATTGTAAATTGCTTTTGCCATTAATTTAGCAAATCGTTCTGGTGAAATTCCATTAGCGGTAGCTGAGTCCATTTTTTGTTGAGATGTTCCGTCTCCTGTTAGGGCATTCATGGAGATATTTGTTGATACAAAACCTGGGCAAATTAATGTTACATCTATATGATGATCATGTACTTCTGCTCGTAAACTATCAAAAAAACCATGCAATGCATGTTTTGATGCTGCATAGCTAGACCTTAAGGGAGTTCCTATTAAACCAACAATACTAGTGGTTACTACAATCTGTCCTTGTTGTTTCTCTAAAAAATAAGGCAATACAGCTTTTGTTAATGCTACTGTTCCTGTGTAATTTACTTCCATAATTTTTTGATCTACAGCTAGCATCGTGTCTTTTGCTAATGACCGCTGACTAATGCCTCCATTATTCACTAGAATATCTATTCGACCGTATATCTGAGTTGCTGCTGCTGTAATAGCTGTAAATTTTGCATGCGCTTCTAGATCTAGTGGTAAAACCCACACATTATGATGGTTTTTGCAGGCTGTTTTTACAGTCTCTAATGATGCTTTATTTCTTGCTGAAATAATTAGCAGTGCATTTTGATTAGATAACTCTAAGGCTAGAGCTCTTCCAATTCCTGAAGAAGCCCCTGTAATCCAAACAACTTTATTTTGAAAATTCATGTGTAATTTATTTAGTCCTAAAGTACAGAATTTAAGGAAGAAACTGTAATTTTGAGTTTGTTTTAGAAAAATTAGAAATTAAACCTAATTATTATGAAAAAAATTATTGTTCTATTTTTGTTTATCAGCTCTCTCTCCAACGCACAGTATACTATAAAAGGAACAATGAGCCCCATTGAAACTTCTTCCTGGGTGTTGTTGTATAAAATTGAAGGGACAAAACAAATTTTTGTAAAAAACACACAAGTAAGAAAAGAAGGAAAAGTAGGTTTTTTTGAATTTTCATTACCAAATGATGCAAAAGTTGGCTCATACAGAATTAAATATAGTATGAAAAGAGATGGGTTCATGGATTTTTTATTCAATAAAGAAAATATAGCATTTGAATTCAACCCAAAAGATATGGAAAACACAATTGTCTTTCATGAATCTAAAGAAAATCAGATTTACATCTCATTTTTAAAAAAAATATACACCGCTCAATACACCTTAGACTCCTTACAAAGTGAATACTTTAGAAACCCTTCTTCATTAATTAAAGAAGCTTACATAAGAAGTTTAAGGAACTTTCAAAAGATTGAAAAAGAGTACATACTAGCCTCTGAAGAAAAACTAGTCAATCATTTTATTAAAGCATCACTTAGATATAATTCTTCTGAAATTTTTGAAAGACCAGTAGACTATATCAGTAGCTCCATAACTCATTTTTTTGATCACATAGATTTTTCAAATAAGACATTGTATAATTCTACTTTTTTATTCGATAAAATTTCAGAATATGTAGTATCCCTTAACGTTGCTGCCGATCCAGTACAAAAGGAAGAATTCTATAAAAAAGCTTCTAAAGCAGCCATAGAAAAAACCACCACTATTTCTTTTAAGACCGATGTAATAAATTATCTGATTTCACAATTTGCTGAAATTAAAAACGCCGTCTTGGTAGACCATTTGTTCGCTAATTATTTTGACAAACTTCCCAAAGAAAATCAAAATATACAATTTAAAAATAAAATATTAGCTCAGTTAAGAATTGCAATAGGGCGTGTTGCTCCAGATTTTTCATGGACTGAAAACGGTAAAGAGCTTCATCTTTCTTCGCTAAAAGACGGATTGAGTTATGTTCTCATTTTTTACAGTACAGAGTGTTCGCATTGTTTGAGAGAAGTTCCAGAAATATTTGACTATATGAAAGACAAGACCAATACAAAAGTGATTGCTTTTGCCATGGAAACTTCATCTAAAACATGGAAAAATTATCAGCTTAAAATGCCTGGATGGCATCATGTTTTAGGTTTAGGGAAATGGGGAAATACCACTGCAAGAACATATCAAATTAATTATACACCAACCTATTTTGTATTGGGAATGGACAAGGAAATTATTTCAATTCCAAAGACTTTAGATGAATTAAAATTGGTTTTAAGAGAGTTAAATTAAAAATACAAGAAGGCATCTTCAAGGTGCTCAATATTAAAACTCCCTTTATTTTTAGTGATTGCCACAATATCAAATCGAACCTCTACATTTAAGTCTTTCTTAAGAACATATTCATTCATTGCTAGTACCATTAATTTAATTTTTTTAGGATTCACAAAGTCTTGTGGGTTCCCAAAATCATTTGTAGACCTTGTTTTAACTTCAACAGAAATAAGTGTTTCTTCTTTTCTAGCAATAATATCTATCTCTGCTTTTTGAAACCTCCAATTTCTTTCTACGATCTTATATCCTTGCTTTATAAGGTAATCTATCGCTAATTGTTCTCCTTTTTTTCCTAATTCATAATGTTCTGCCATTTTACTAAAATACAAAACCATTTATTACTTAATTTTGTAAAAACACTTTTAAATGTCTCAAACTACTTTAATTTCTTTTTTTCAGTATGCAGGAATAAAAAATAAATGGCATGCGTTCTCAAGAATGGGAAGATCTCCAATTGTGCAAAAAAAAACCAAAGGTCTTTCTTTTTTTAAACCGCTTGGTACTGGAAGCGGAAATGGGTTTTCTATAAAACCAGATTTTTCAACATTTGGATTTGTTGCTGTTTTTACATCTGAAGAATTAGCAAAAGATTTTTTAAGCACCAATGTTATAAAAGAATATACCAAAACAGCTGTATCCTTTAGCCATGTCTTAATGCATACAGTAAAAAGTCATGGAAAATGGAGCAAGCAAAACCCGTTTGAAACCTCTATTGAATTTGATAAATCAAAACCCTTGGCAGTGATTACAAGAGCAACAATTAAACCAAAATTAGCCTATCAATTTTGGAAAAACGTTCCGTCTGTTTCTAAATCTATGAATAATTATGATGAGTTAATTTTCTCTAAAGGAATTGGGGAGTTTCCATTATTAATGCAGGCTACCTTTTCTCTTTGGTCTAATGCTGAAGCAATGATGAATTATGCATATAAAAATCCGAAGCACGCTGAAATGGTGAAAAAAACCAGAGAATTAAACTGGTATTCTGAAGAGCTTTTTGCTCGTTTTCAGCCTTTTTATCAAGAAGGAAATTTAATCCCTAGAATTTTTTAATTTTTTACTATAAATTTTTGCTTCTTTCATCACTTTTGGTGCTAAAATAATCGTTGCCAACATGGTTGGAATTGCCATCAAAGCAAAGGCACTATCTATTAAGTTAATCATGGTATCTAAGCTGGCAGTTGCTCCAATCAGAATACTTGCAATAAATAGATAATTGTATAAATGCTTGTATTTAGAACCCACTAAAAACGAGAGCGATTTGGTACCGTAGTATGAGTATGAAAATAAGGATGAAATACTAAAGATTGCAACACAAATCATCAGTAAATATTTTCCAACTCCTGGCATAGCATTTCCAAAAGCTGTGGCTGTTAAACTTACACCATTGGTGTCGCTTGTTTGCCATACACCCGTAACTAAAATAGCCAATGCGGTTAGCGTACATACAATAATAGTATCTATAAATGGCCCCAACATAGCCACCAATCCTTCTCTAATGGGTTCATCTGTTTTTGCAGCTCCGTGTGCCATTGGCGCAGTTCCTACACCGGCTTCATTAGAAAATGCTCCGCGTTTTATTCCTAAAATTATTAAAGCACCTACAACACCTCCTAATACAGATTCTCCTTTAATGAAATCTGCAGAGAAAGCATCTGTGAATATCATCAAAAAGTATTTAGGAACAACCTCTATATGTACAATCAATATGACAACTACTAGAATAAAATAGAGTAACACCATAGACGGTACTAACCGAGAGGTAACCTTCCCAATTCTTTTTAAACCTCCCAAAACCACTATGGAGGTAATAATTACAAGAAAAACACCAATCACTAAATTGGTATAGTTGGTTACTTCTACTCCGTTTGGCTTTAATAATATATCATTAACTGCTTGTGTTAATTGGTTTACATTAAAAACAGGCAATGCCCCAATCATGGCACATGCACTAAAAAAAATTGCCAATGGTTTCCATTTTTTCCCTAAGCCTTCTGTAATAAAATACATAGGACCTCCTTGTAGTTCTCCTTCACTGTCTTTCCCTCTGTACATAATGGCCAAGGAAGAGGTAAAAAACTTTGTAGACATACCAACCACAGCGCTAATCCACATCCAGAAAATTGCTCCTGGACCACCCATAGCTATGGCCACGGCAACTCCAGAAATATTTCCCATTCCAACAGTAGCCGAGAGTGCTGTTGTTAATGCTTGAAAATGACTTATTTGCCCAGGATCATTAGGATCATCATATTTTCCTCGCAATACTTGAATGGCGTGCCCAAAATATCTAAAAGGTAAAAATCTTGAAAGAATTAAAAGGTAAATTCCTCCACCAATTAATAATAATAATAATGGATATCCCCAAATAAAAGAGGCAAAAGCAGCAATACTATCTTCTATAATTTTCATTTAAATATAACTTCTGATGTTGTTGATTTAATATTCATTGTAATAGTCTTCCCAAAAATAAGAGCTCTATTGTCTGTTTCATGGCCTGCTGGAAAATTAAATAATACAGGAAAATCAAACTCCGCAACTACTTCTAAGATAAGCTGTTCTATAGAGCTTCCCCAAGCAGTTGTGTTCTTTTTAATATTGCTCATATCCCCTACAATAAGTCCCTTACACTTGTCAAAATACCCTGCTCTTTTTAAACTGCGTAGCATTCTGTCTATATGGTATTTATATTCGCCAATTTCTTCAATAAATAAAATACTTCCATCAGTGTTTAATTGACTTTCACTTCCTAACATACTTTGTAAAATGCTTAGGTTTCCACCAACTAAAACACCTTCTGCATCTCCTTTTTTATTATATTCAGAGGAGTTTATTTCATACCTCAGCTCTTCACCAAACAAGGCCTTTCTAAATGTTTCAATACTTTGCTTTGTTTCTGTTGGATCAAATAATAAGCTAGTTCCCATCATAGCATGTATGGTTTGTATTCCTAGGTTATGAATATGACTATGAAAGGCAGTTATATCTGAATACCCAACAATCCATTTTGGTCTTGCATTAAATTTAGTATACTCTAATTTATCTAAAATACGTGCGCTTCCATAACCCCCTCGTGCACACCAAATTGCTTTTATACTTGGGTTATCTAATGCTTTTTGAAAATCACTTGCTCGTTCTTTATCCGTGCCTGCAAAATGGTTATTCTGGTTAAAAATATGATCGCCAATAAAAACCTTTAGACCCCAACTTTCTGCTAATTTTTTAGCTTCATCAATAATTTCCTCTCTTTTTATAAGTATTCCTGCAGAGGCTACAATGGCAATACTATCTCCAGCCTTTAGGTACTTTGGTTGCACTAATTTCATGGGTTTAGAAATTGAATCATTCCTTTTTTGCCCAAAAGACAAAAAAGAAATGAGGGATAAAACTACGAATACAAATTTAATTCGTCTCTTCATATAAATCATTTTTGTAAATGTATCTAAATTCATTGGGCTTTCAAAAATATGTTCAACTTGCTTTTTGTACTTTTGTCAATCAAAAATTAGTTCAAAACAATATTCATGAATTCTTCTAAAAGATATACTGTCACTGCAGCTTTGCCTTACACTAACGGGCCTATTCATATTGGTCATTTAGCAGGTGTGTACGTTCCTGCAGATATTTACGCTAGGTATTTGCGATTAACAGGAAATGATGTTGCCTATATCTGTGGTAGTGATGAGCACGGGGTTGCTATTCCTATGCGTGCAAAAAAAGAAGGAGTTTCTCCACAAGAGATTATAGATAAATATCATGCAATCATTAAACAATCTTTTAAAGATTTTGGAATTTCTTTTGATAATTACTCAAGAACTTCTTCAAAAATTCATCACAAAACAGCCTCAGATTTTTTCATAGACTTACATAAAAAAGGAGATTTTATTGAAGAAGTAACAGCACAATTATATGATGCTGAAGCCAATCAGTTTTTAGCAGATAGGTTTGTTGTTGGAACTTGTCCAAAATGTGGTTTTGAAGAAAGTTATGGAGATCAATGTGAACATTGTGGAACCAGTCATAACGGCACCGATTTAATTAATCCTAAATCTGCTATTACAGGAAATACCCCAACACTTAAGGAAACTAAACATTGGTTTTTACCTTTAGATAAACACGAATCTTTTTTACGTGAGTGGATTTTAGATGGTCATAAAAGTGATTGGAAATCTAATGTTCTAGGACAGGTGAAATCTTGGATTGATGATGGCCTGAGACCAAGAGCGGTTACTCGAGATTTAGAATGGGGAATTCCTGTTCCTGTAGAAGGAGGCGAAGGAAAAGTGCTATATGTTTGGTTTGATGCACCTATTGGTTATATCTCTTCAACCAAAGAATGGGCAGAGCGAGAAGGTAAAAACTGGGAAGATTATTGGAAAGATGAAAACACAAAACTGGTTCATTTTATAGGAAAAGATAATATTGTTTTTCATTGTATTATTTTTCCAAGCATGCTAAAAGCACATGGTGGTTATATATTGCCCGAAAATGTTCCTGCAAATGAATTTTTAAATTTAGAAGGAAATAAATTATCAACCTCTAAAAATTGGGCTGTTTGGTTACATGAGTATCTAGAAGACTTTCCAAATCAGCAAGATGTATTGCGCTATACTTTAACGGCGAATGCTCCTGAGAATAAAGACAACGACTTTACTTGGAAAGATTTTCAAGCAAAAAACAACAATGAATTGGTAGCCATTTTTGGAAACTTTATCAATCGTGTTGTTGTTTTAACTAATAAATATTATGATGGGCAAGTTCCTGTAGCAGGAGAATTTACAGAAGTTGATGAGGATACTTTAGCTGCAATCAAACACTTTCCAGAAAGTATTGGGAAATCTATCCAACGATACCGTTTTAGAGAAGCTTCACAAGAATTAATGAATCTTGCTAGATTAGGGAATAAATACTTAGCAGATGAAGAACCTTGGAAAGTAATTAAAGTAGATGAAGAGCGAGTAAAAACAATCATGTATGTTGCCCTACAAATTTCTGCTGCTTTAGCAGTAGTTTCTGAGCCTTTCTTGCCTTTTACTTCAGATAAATTAAAAAAAATGTTGCATATTTCTAATGAGAATGACAGGTCATGGAATGATGTTTCAGAAAAAGAGGTCTTACTCCCGGCCAATCATCAAATTGGGTCTGCAGAATTATTATTTTCAAAAATAGAAGATAAAACTGTCACTACTCAATTAGAAAAGCTAGCAGCAACTAAAAAAGCAAACGAGCAAGAAAGCAAAGTGATAGAACCTCAAAAAGAAACCATTGATTTTGAAGACTTTACTAAGTTAGATATGAGGGTTGGAACTATTTTAGAGGCTGTAAAAGTTGCAAAAACTAAAAAATTATTACAACTAAAAGTAGATGTTGGCATTGACGTAAGAACCATTGTTTCTGGAATTGCAGAAAGCTTTTCTCCCGAAGATATTATTGGACAGCAGGTAACTGTCTTAACTAATTTAGCTCCTAGAAAAATTAGAGGGGTAGAAAGCCAGGGAATGATTTTAATGACAGACACTCCTGATGGAAAATTAGCTTTTGTAGAGCCAGAACAAAAAGTAAACAACGGACAACAAATAAGTTAATGCTAAAAATAGCATATCATCCAATTTACAAACACGATTTACCAGACGGGCATAGGTTTCCGATGGAAAAATATGATCTTTTACCTCAGCAATTAGTCTATGAAGGCACCTGTAATGAGGAGAATTTCTTTGAGCCTGAAATACCAAACAATAAATATTTTTTTTTAGTTCATGATGCTGCGTATGTATCCGATTTATTAAACATCACTCTAGATCAAAAAGCGGCTAGAAAGATTGGATTTCCTTTAAGCGAAGAGCTAATTGCTAGAGAAATGATGATTGCTGATGGAACAATGAAGGCTAGCAAATTTGCTATAAAATATGGAGTTGCAATGAATATTGCTGGTGGTACACATCATGCCTTTACAAATAAAGGAGAAGGTTTTTGTATGTTAAACGACCAAGCTATTGGCGCTAGATATCTTCAAGAAAAAGGATTAGCAAATAAAATATTGATTGTAGATTTAGATGTTCATCAAGGAAATGGAACTGCAGAAATTTTTCAAAATAACAACACCGTTTTTACATTTTCTATGCATGGAAAAAGTAATTACCCCTTTCATAAAGAAAAGAGCGATCTAGATATTGCTCTAGAAAACGGAACTAAAGATGCGGCATATTTATCTATTTTAAAAGAAACCTTACCTAATTTAATTACAAAACAACAACCCGATTTCATCTACTATTTATGTGGTGTAGATGTTATTACAACCGATAAACTAGGAAAACTTTCTCTAACTATAGAAGGCTGTAAAGAACGAGATAGATTTGTGTTACAAACCTGTAAAGACTTATCTATTCCGGTAATGTGTAGCATGGGTGGTGGATACTCACCTGATATTAAAATTATTATAGATGCGCATGCCAATACCTTCAGATTGGCACAAGATATTTTCTTTTAATGAAGACCCAATTCCTTTCTTAAATGCTCATCTTTCAAACTATTCTGACTCCAATAAGGCAGCATTTTTTGAGCTTTTAAAATGGCGCTAGTGGTTCTTAGTTTTCCATCGAAAGCAGATGGAAATGTTTCAAACCAACCTACAATTTTATAAGGTGCTTTGTTTTCAAAAATTATTCTCATGCTTCTTTTCAACTGAGCATACTCTATTTTATATTCCATTAAATTTATTCCAGACACCTCTTTTCTGTCATAAGAAGTTAATGAGGTTGTTGCTTTAAAAGATTGTAATTGTAGATGTTTCAATTGAATATAATTTGCAGGAAGAATTAACTGAATTGTTCCTATTGGTAACAATAACGGGTTCATTCTAAGCACCGTAAAAACTTCATCTTCTAAAAATGATTTTTTTATTCTTGTAGTTCTATCGCCTTCATTTTCAAAATAAGAGCGGTGTTCTACTTTATAATCGGTATTGTCAATAAGATTAAACTGAGTGTACATAGTACCACACCATTCTTGTGAAGAAGCAGACACTTTTAATGATTTTGGAAATTTATTTCTATCGATAGGTGTAAAAACAGCACTAAATAATGAATAATCATAGATACCCGTTGTGAATTTTTTTAATTGAATATTCTTTATAGTCCAGGTAGAATTTTTATTTGTATAACGCTCATTTTTTACCTGTTTATCTGTCAAAAAATCTTCTGTTACAAAAACACTTACAAGTTGTCCTGGGTGATTTTCTTGATATCTATTTTGAGAAACTTCATACACATTTACTTCTGCTTTTCCTTGAGACCAATAAGAATTAGTAGCTACATTATTTTTTTGAGCGAGTATCGATCCTGTCAAAAAGAAACTTGCTATAAATAGATATGTTGATTTTTTCATGAACTGATTATTTATAGGTAAAGATAACGGTTTTAAAAACTTTTTTAAAAATTGAAAATGATTCTCTAGAAAACTTCAAAAATTCGTAATTTGGTAGTCTTATATATGTTACACGAATTAAAAGACATTATCCGTTCTGCTAAAATTGCACAAAATCTAGGCAATAAAACCGCACTTGCTTCTGTGGTTTCTTTAGATGGCTCATCCTATAGAAGGCCAGGAGTTAGAATGTCTATCCAAGAAAATGGAAAAATGATTGGTGCGGTTAGTGGTGGTTGTGTAGAAAAAGAAATCTTACGACAAGCACAACGGGTTTTTGAAACCAATACCTCAACATTAATGGAATATGATGGTAGATATCGTCTTGGATGTGAAGGGTTTTTATATATTTTAATTGAACCTTTTCATCCTACTGAAGCATTTTTTAATGCTTTTGAGAAGCAATGCTTCTCTAGAAAATCTTTTTCCGTTAGCTCCTATTTTTCAAAAGAGAATTCAAAAAGACATGAAGGAAGTTCTTGTTTTCATTTTTCTGAGGGAGAATTTCCTGTATCAATTGTAAAGCCAGAAAAAAGCCTAACGCTATTCACTCAAACCATCAAGCCTGGCTTTAAATTGGTCATTGTTGGTTGTGAACACGATGCTGTTCAATTATGTAAATATGCATCAGCAACAGGCTGGGAGGTAATTATTGTGGCTCCAATAGATGAATTAAAATCAATAGATGATTTTCCTGGTGCTTCTGATTATTTAGGGATTAATGAAAAAGAATTTAGTGCCCTTACTTTTGATTCACAGACAGCTGTTATAATGATGTCACATAGTTATGTTAAAGATTTAAAGTACCTAACTGAGCTTGTTGAAAAAGAAATTAGTTATATTGGTTTGCTTGGTCCTAGCAAACGAAGAGAAAAGTTGTTACATGATTTATTAGAAAAAAATGATCTGATTTCTGATGATTTTTTCGATAAAATATACGGCCCAGCTGGAATTAATATAGGGGCAGAAACACCTCAAGAAATAGCTATTTCTATACTTGCTGAAATATTATCTGTTATTAGAAATCAAAAACCCATATCTTTGAAAGATAAACAAATTGGAATACATCAATGATGCCAAAAACTGCAATATTAATTCTTGCTGCCGGTGAGTCTAAAAGAATGGGCGAGCCCAAACAATTATTACCTTACAACAATTCTACATTACTACTCCACGCTATTGAACAAGCAAACAGTATAAAGTATTCCGATGTATTTATCGTTATTGGAGCTCATTTTGCAGATATTTTTAAGTCTATTAGAGGGCAAAAAGTAACAATTCTTAAAAATAATAATTGGGAAGATGGCATGGGAAGCTCTTTAAGTAAAGGGATTGAACTCATAAAAAAGAAAAACAATTACGACAGAGTTTTAGTAACATTAGCAGACACACCTCTTGTAACTACAGAACATTATGAAGAGTTAATTTCATTATCAGACACTACTGGTAAGCGTATTATACTCACCAACTACGAAGAAGTTGCTGGTGTTCCTGCAATTTTTGACAAATCATTATTTAATGAATTATCACTACTATCTGATAATGAGGGCGCAAAACCTGTGGTGAAAAAATATAAAAAAGAGGTCTTAAAAATGACTTCTAAGACTCCTTTCTTTGATGTTGATACCAAAGAAGCGTATCAGAAACTACTGAAATTATCCTAAAATTTTACTCTTAGACATTTCTAATTCATTGATAAACGGCTGCTTTAATAGTCGTTCACCTGTTGCTGTATGAATAGCATTAGCAACCGCTCCACCTGCTGGCGGTAATCCTGGCTCTCCTAATCCGGTTGGTGATAAACCACTTTCAACAAAATGGGTACTTACTTCAGGAGTTTCCTGCATTCTAATTAAACGGTAATTGTCAAAATTAACAGCTTGTGGAGTTCCTTCTTTAAAAGAGAAATCTCCATACATTGCATGTCCAATTCCATCAATAACTCCACCCTCTAATTGGTTTTTTGCCCCTAACGGATTGACTACAATTCCACAATCTACAGCAACTGTTACTTTTTTAACAAGAGGCATACCGTTTTTCATCACAATATCTGCAACCTCTGCTACATGAGTATTATGGCTATAATATGCAGAAAACCCTTGGTAAGTTCCTTCTGTTGTGTTACCCCAGTTAGATTTTTTAACGGCTAATTTAATGGTTTGTTCCATTCTTTCGGGAGAATATTGAATTCGCTCATCTTTGGTTCCTTTTACATTTTGAAGCAATTCAATAAGTAATGAAGGATGGTCTTTATCTAACTCAGTAGCTAATTCATTAAAAAAGCTCTGTTCTGCAAATGCTAAAAAGTTTGTATAAGGGGCTCTCCAAGCTCCTGTAGTTATTTTACTTTTATAATTTGCAGTACTTACTTTGTAATTTGGAATACATCCTGCTGGAAAAAAATTAGCAATCAACCCATACATGTTTCCATTAATAGCAGCTTCTTTTAAATGATACCCTGTAATTTTTCCATCTTTAATAGAGGCTTTTATTCTATATTTAATGGCGGGTCTATAGGTTCCTGCTGTCATATCATCTTCTCTAGAAAAAACGACTTTAATTGGCTTTTTAGTAATGTTTGAAATTTGAGCAGCTTCCTCTGCAAAATCTCCATAAAGCCTTCTTCCAAAACCTCCACCCATTCGAGTCATTTCTAAATGAATTTCCTCTGGTTTTCTATTCAAAAGTTTTGAGATTTTACTAGCAGTCCAAGCAGGAGTTTGAATGGGTCCAACAAGATGGACTTTTTCTGGGGTAACATGGGCATAAAAATTCATTGGTTCCATACAGTTATGAGGAAGAAAAGGAGACTCATAGGTTCTTTCAATAATTTTGTCTGCATTTCTAAAAGCGCTCTCTACATTTCCGTCTTCTCTATTTGTTTCAAATTTTTTACCGTTTAAAATTTTAAATAATTCTGTATCATGGTCTTTTGTACTTTCTAATTTTGCATCATTTTTCCATTCAGCAACCAAGGCTTTTTTACCTTTCATGGCTGCCCAAGTATTGCTCCCTAAAACAGCAATCTTATCGCCAAATTTCACTACTTCTAAAACACCATTGATGCCTTTAGTAATACGATCATCAAAGCTAGCTAGTTTTTTACCAAAAGCTGGTGGCCTTAAAACAGATGCGTACACCATTCCCTCAGAAATATAATCTAACCCAAATAAGGGTTTTCCAGTAATAATTTTATGAATGTCTACATTCTTAATATCTTGTCCTATAATGTTATAATCTTTAGATTCTTTTAAACTTACATTTTCTGGAATCTCCAAAATAGCTGCTTCTTTAACTACTTCTCCATACCCAAGCGTGTCTCCATTTGCATTGGTAATAATTCCTTGAGAAGCAGAACAAGTAGAGGCTTCTACACCCCATTTAGCTGCAGCTGCATTGACTAACATTTGCTTGGTTGTTGCTCCAGTTTGTCGAAGAGCGTCCCATCCAAAACGAATAGACTGGCTACCTCCTGCTACTTGTCTTTGGTAGTTTACAGGATCATACAATCCTTGCGCTACAGAAACCTTATCCCAAGAAACATCTAGTTCTTCAGCAATAATCATTGGCATAGACGTTTTAACTCCTTGCCCTATTTCAGGATTTGGTGAAAAAATAGTAACATAACCTCCTTCTGAAATTTTTATAAATGCATTAAAGTCATTAAAATTAAGTTTTGAGATATCTACAGGTACAATAGCTTCAGGTCTACAAGCACTTAATAAGTTAAACCCAATTAACATACCTCCCCCGGCAAGTACAGATGTTTTTAAAAAATTCCTTCTACTAAAATTGAGTGATTTATTTTGAGACTTCATAATATTTTATGCTTGGTTAATTTATGAGTTTTTAGCAGCTAGTTCTACTGCCTTTTCTATTCTATTATAGGAAGCACATCTACAAATGTTTCCATGCATTGCTTCTCTAATCTCCTGCTTCGTTGGTGAAGAATTTTCTTTTAAAAAAGCAGCAGCTGTCATTATTTGTCCAGCCTGACAATAACCACATTGAGGAACATCTATTTCTTTCCAAGCTTCTTGAACTGGATGAGTTCCATTGCCTGAAAGACCTTCAATAGTAGTAATAGACTCCCCTTCAATAGAAGAAATAGGAAGAGAACAACTTCTTACAGCAGTATTATTAACATGAACAGTACACGCTCCACATTGAGCTATGCCACAACCAAATTTGGTACCTACCATAGTTAGTTCATCTCTTAAAACCCAAAGAAGAGGCGTATCTGCATCTACAGTTACTGCAACTTGTTCCCCGTTAATTTTTAGTGTATAATTTGGCATAATATATTGATTAAGAATAAAAGCATAAGTTACAAAACTTATATTTATATATCTTATTATTTTTATTATCCACAAATAATTTAGAGTTCATTGATATGATTCTTGATCATTTAAATGATTACAAAACATACCAAACCTTAACACAAACACAACAGAAAAGTTAAAAATCGTTGTATTTAAAAGATTTAGCTTAATTTAGTAACCAAACATTTAAAGAGATATTGATTTATTTTTATAATAAAACTCATTTTTTTAAAGTGTTCCAACTGTTGGTAATTATTAATTTTTATAAGTATTCATAATGACTTTAAGATATCTAATTTCTTTTTTAATACTTACGCAACTAATTGTTTTTTCTCAAGAGCTTCCTCCTATAGAAGTTTTTAAGCCAAAAGATTATGGCGCAGAAGATCAAAACTGGGGCATTTCTCAAGGAAATGATAAATCTATTTATTTTGCCAATAACAAGGGTTTACTCACCTATAATGGAGCACGATGGAAACTTTATAAATCAGGTAACTCATCTATTGTTAGATCAGTTAAAGTTATTGACAATAAAATCTATACGGGAAGTTATATGGATTTTGGATTTTGGGAAAACAATGAGTTTGGGATTCTGGAATACACTTCTATCACTTCAAATGAAAAAATTTCTTTAGCTGTAGATGAAGAATTTTGGAATATCTTAGAACTTGATCGATGGATTCTATTTCAGTCTTTAGATAGAATTTATATTTATGACACAAAGTCTAAATCTATTGATACTATTGAATCAGAGACAACCATTACTAAAATTTACAAGGTAAATAATGAAATATATTATCAAAAAATTAATCAAGGGGTCTTTAAATTTAAAAATGGTGAAGAAATAGTAGTCAGCAATCATAAGATCTTGAAAGAGAATATTGTGATTAATATTTTCGCTAGTAATGATCAATTATTATTTCAAACAAAAGAACGTGGGTTTTTTATTAAAGAAAATAACAAGTTTATTAAAGAGTGGGATACTCAACTTAATAATAAGCTGCGTGAATATAATATATACAATAGCTTACAACTAAATAACGGAGATTTTATTCTTGGATCTGTTTCTAATGGAGTTCTATACATTAATAAAGAAAAAGAGATAGCCTATACGATCGATCAGAGCAGGGGCCTAGGAAATAACACAGTACTTTCATTATACGAAGATAACGATGAGAACGTCTGGTTGGGATTAGATAATGGAATTAGTACTATTAATTTTAACGCTCCATTTAGAGTATATAAAGATGATTTAGGGATTTTAGGATCTGTATATACTACTTTTTTAGATGATGATGTTTTGTATTTAGGCACCAATCAGGGTCTTTTTTATAAAAATCAAGATCAGAAAGACGCATTTCAGTTTGTTCCAGGTACAGAGGGGCAGGTTTGGTCTTTACAAAAAATTAAAAACACACTCTTTTGTGGACATGATAAAGGAACATTTATAATTTCTAAGGGAAAAGCAGATAGAATTTCAAATACCTTTGGCACCTGGTTGATAAAAGAAATTTATGATGAACCAGACTTATTAATACAAGGAAACTACAAAGGTCTCTATATACTTAAAAAAGAAAATAATAGTTGGGTATTAAGAAATAAAATTAACGGCTTTGATATTTCTTCAAGACATCTCGAATTTATAAAACCGACTGAACTTCTCGTAAGTCATGAACAAAAAGGAGTATATCAATTAAATATTGACTCAGATTTCAAAGAAGTACTATCGTATTCTAAAACAGCTGTAAAAAAAAGTATAAAGTCTAGTCTTAACCAATATAATAATAAAGTTCTTTATGGTTCTAATGAGGGGGTTTTTTATTATGATTCGGCTTCTTTAGATTTTAAAAAAGACAGTGTATTAAGTGATCTATATAGTTTTACTGGCTACATTTCTGGAAAATTAATTAATGCAAATAATAAATTATTTGCCTTTACAAATGACA
>OJIO01000712.1_pt1 | contig 18984 bp, 14 predicted proteins | sample 1595621 | NCBI WGS metagenome assembly OJIO01 (sample SAMN05416776, study PRJEB24817) | seawater metagenome | isolation source: Sea water | place: Canada:Atlantic | collected 2013-07
CGGCAGCGTCAGATGTGTATAAGAGACAGCACCTTGACCTCGCTGAACTGAAAGCGCGTCCGCTCCCCGAGTTGGTCGATCTCGCGCGCTCGAACAAGGTGGACCAGCCTAGCGGCCTCACCCGCCAAGAGCTGATTTTCGAGCTTCTTCGCGGTACACGGAGCGGTCAAATCGTTCTGGGTGGTGGCGTGCTCGAGGTGCTGCCGGACGGCTTTGGCTTCCTCCGGGACGCAGCTGGAAACTACCTGCCAGGCCCGGACGACATCTACGTCTCCCCCTCGCAGATCCGCCGTTTCAACCTTCGGAATGGAGACCGAGTCTCCGGCCATGTGCGGCCGCCCAAAGAAGGCGAGCGCTACTTTGCCCTGACCCGGGTGGAAGAAGTCAACAGCGCCGATCCGGAGAACTCGAGAGACAAAGCGCTCTTTGACAACCTCACGCCGGTACACCCGCACAGCAAGCTGAACCTGGACAAGAGCGGCTCCCCGCTTCTTCGCGCCTTGGACTTGCTCGCCCCAATGGCCCTGGGCCAACGTGGGCTGCTCTTCGGACCACAGGGTCCTGCTACCACTGGCCTGCTCTGCGAGTTGGCCGAGGCTTTGGCAGACAACCACCCCGAGCTCACCGTGCTCGTGTGTTTGATCGATGCCCGCCCAGAACAGGTCACTGAGCTCTCTCGCAAGCTGCGAGCCGAGGTCCTCTCCTCGACCTTTGATGAGCCTCCCGCTCGTCACCTTCAGGTCGCCGAGATGGTTGTAGAGCGTGCGAGACGCTTGGTAGAGCACGGCAAGGACGTGGTGGTCTTCATGGACTCCATCACCGCCCTGGTTCGGGCCTCCAACCAAGTGACCCCACCCAGCGGACGACAGCTCGTCGGCGGCCTTGACCCAGGGTGCCTGCAGCGTCCCAAGCGCCTGCTGGGCTCTGCACGCTCTGCAGAGGAAGGCGGCAGCCTGACCTTGGTTGCGAGCGCCATAACGGACACCCATTCCGCCCTGGCTCGAGACATTCTCGAAGCGCTTAAGGGCGTGGCCAACCTTGAGATCACCCTCCAGTCCAGTGGACCGCTTGCAAACAATCAGGCCCTCGACTGGAGCCGAACGCAGACCCTTCGCTGCGACCTAATTCATGGGGAAGCGGACCATGCAGGCGCACAGACGCTGCGCCAATCCCTGAGCGGTGATGCTGCCCAGGACATGGCTCTGCTGACCAGCGGATTTTCAGAGCACCCGAGCAATCGTGCTTGGCTTGACAAGCTCTCCGAAACGGGACATTAGGGCGGGTCAGAAAAACCTCCTGCCACTGGGGAGGCGCATACGCGCCCCCTTGCTCGGCCCAGCTTAGAGGCAACAGCCATGAAGACCGATATCCACCCTGAGTTCCGTATGGTCGTTTTCAAGGACATCTCCTGCGACTTCGAGATGCTCTGCGGAACCGCCACTGATCCCAAGAACTTCAACGGAACCGCGACCGTTGACGGCGTCGAGTACCCCGTCATCCGCGTGGACATCTCTTCGGGTAGCCACCCCTTCTACACCGGCACCCAGAAGTTGATGGACACCGAGGGCCGCGTGGACCGCTTCATGCGCAAGTACGGCATGAAGAAGGAAGACTGAACCCACCGGGCATTCGCCCATGGGATCAAACACCCCTGCGGCCCCGGCAAATTGCCGAGTGGCTCGTGGGGGTTCTTCATTTCTGAGCCAGCTCTTCAGTCCACTCCCCTCCCCCGGCCTGCATCATGTTCGATCGCCTCGCAGTCATTGAGTCCCGCTACGAGGAGCTCAACCGCAGCCTGATGGACCCGCAGATCTCTTCAGACGTGCCTCGCATGCTGGAGATCTCCAAGGAGCACTCCGACCTGGCCCCCATTGTCGAGGCCTACCGCGAGCGCAAGCAGCTCACGGAAGAGGCCGAAGAGGTCGAGGAGATGCTCTCCGACCCCGACATGAAGGAGATGGCCCAGGAGGACAAGCAGCGCATCGAAGCGCGCATCCTGGTCTTGGACGAGGAGCTCCGGGTCGCCTTGCTGCCCAAGGACCCCTACGCCGGCCGAAACCTGCTTCTGGAGATCCGAGCAGGCACCGGCGGTGACGAGGCTGCACTCTTCGCAGCCGACTTGTTGCGCATGTACACCAAGTACATCGAGTCCCACGGCTTCCAAACCGAGATCCTCTCGACCAACACCCTCACTGTCGGCGGCTCCGGCGGCAAGAGTGCTGTGGGCATGAAGGAAGTGGTCTGTCTGGTCAAGGGCGCCCAGGCCTACAGCCGCCTGAAGTTCGAGTCCGGCGTCCACCGGGTCCAGCGGGTCCCGCTCACAGAGACACAAGGCCGCATCCACACCTCCGCCGCAACCGTCGCCGTGCTCCCCGAGCCCGACCCGGTGGAGATCAACATCACCGACGGCGATCTGCGCGTGGATGTGTTCCGGGCGAGCGGCCCCGGCGGTCAGAGCGTGAATACAACGGACTCGGCGGTGCGTCTGACCCACAAGCCAAGCGGCCTGGTGGTCATCTGTCAGAACGAGAAGTCTCAGCACAAGAACAAGGCCCAGGCACTCAAGGTGCTCTCCGCCCGACTCTTTGAGCTGCAGGAGGGGGAGCGTCAGCAAGCCGAGGCAGCCGACCGGCGTAGCCAGGTGGGCTCCGGGGACCGCAGTGAGCGTATCCGCACCTACAACTACGCTCAGAACCGTGTCACAGACCACAGGATCAACCTGACCTTGTACAAACTCGACAAGATCATGGAGGGGGACTTGGAGGACCTGAGCACGGCCCTGACGGCCGATGAACAGGCGCGCTTGATTGAGGAGAACCAGGACTAGTGCTGACCGTCCTCGAGGTCTTCAACCGCACTGAGTCCTTCTTTGGCTCAAAGGGCATCCCGAACCCCAAGTTCGAGGCCCAACTGGTGATGGCCCATGCCTTGAGCATCGACCGGCTCCAGATTTTCATGCGCTTCGACCAGCCCATGGAGCAAGCAGAGCTAGACGCAGTGCGGGAGCTGGTCCGGCGCAGAGGCGAGGGCGAGCCCTATGCCTACCTGGTCGGAAACCAGGAGTTTTGGAGTCTGGAGTTCGAGGTTGGACCTGGGGTACTCATCCCACGTCCAGACACCGAGACCCTCGTGGAGCATGTCTTGACTGCCCTGCCAGAGGACGAAGAGCTCTTCCTAGCGGACATCTGTGCCGGCTCCGGCTGCATCGGCATCGCCATCGCCAGCGAGCGCCCACAGGTCAAGGTCTACGCCGTCGAGCTCTCCGAGCAGGCCCTGCCCTACTTGAAGACGAACATCGCCAAGCACGGCCTCGAGAAGCGCGTCGCAGCTCTGCGCGGCGACCTGTTGAGCCCGATTCCATCCAACCGGCCCATCGACTGGGTCTTGAGCAACCCGCCCTACATCGCCACAGCGGAGATGCACGGCTTGGCCGTCTCCAAGACCGAGCCCCTGGAGGCACTGGACGGCGGTCAGGACGGGCTGGACATCTACCGGCGCCTGGTTCCCGCTGCGGCAGAACGCGCCCGCGTTGGGGTGGCCATGGAGATCGGCCACGACCAAGGCCAAGCCGTCTCCAAGCTCTTTGAGGCTGCCGGCCTGACCCAGGTCCAGTTGCTTCAGGACTTGGGCAAGCGAGACCGCGTGGTGATGGGCCGCAAGGGCTGAGGGCTTTGGCCCTCGTGGAGAGCAAGTTCGACCTCCAAGCGTGCCTGCAGACGGGCATCCAGCTCGTCCACGGGCGCTGGAGTGGACCAGACCCAAAGCGCATGGCCGAAGAGGGTCAATCCAAAGACTGCCAGGACGGGTGTCAAACCCGGCTCGTTGTAGGCAGCCCAAGCCACGAGGCTGACCCATCCTGCGTTGAAGAGAAGAGCGGCAATCTGCTGGCGTCGGGTTCTCATTTGAAGAAGATAAGCACGGCTGGCCAGCCGCCCAGATCCCCCTCTCAACGCCGCGTTCGAGCCCTTGCTGCGCGGCGTGCACGCGCCAAGTGCTCGTCCACCTCTGAGGCGGCCTCCAGCTGGGCCCGAATCTCCTGGGCCCGTGTGTCCATCGCAGGGACATCAGCACCGCTCTGGACCACGTCCAATCGCAGCGCTTCGGCGCGATGTAGCAGGGTCCGCAGCTCGGACTCCAGCTGACGCATCACCGACTCTGCTGCTTGGTGGGACGCCAAGCGGTCCAGGAGCGCGTCCAGCTCACGCTCCAGGGCATTGGCCTCGCTCTCGGTTGGGCTGTTGGCTACGCGCATGCGAAGCGCTTCTACCTGCTCTGGGAGCCCTTGGGCGCGGGCACAGAGCTCGCTCAGAGCCTCGTGGCGCTCATGCAAGGTCTGCGCTGTCTCACTCAGCGTGTCGAAGTCGGGTGCACAAGAGCGCAGGGCGTCTTGGTCTCCCCAAGCGGACTCCAACTCAGCCAGGGCGTCCAGGACTTGGTCGATCAGTCCATCTTGGGCCTGTGGAGGCGCTTCAGCCTGGGCTTGAAGCTCAACAGCAGCCTGCTCCTGTGGCGCTGCGGCCTGAAGCCTCTTGAGCTTCCTGACGGTCGTGACCGCGTGCAGAACGAAGCCCAACCCCCACCAGATCAGCCAAGAGGGCGGTGCCCCACTCTGAACGGTGAAGAAGAGCAACCCAGCTCCAAAGACGAGGAAATGGGTCAGCAGTCCGGTCTTGAGCTTTTCAGGCGAGGCCAGCGCTCCGCCCTATCTCACTAAACGGTCGCGATCTTGCCCAAGCCGACCTCGGGGATACGCTTGAGCACTGTGCTCTTCACGATCTCAGAGAGCACAGTGGCGCCGCCGAGCATCTCCATGAGCTCATCGCGGCCCTCAGCCCGGCTCCACTTGCGGCGAATCAGGTCCGGACGCATGTAGAACTTGAGATAGGCCTTGGTGCGGTATGCACGGAGCTGCTCTGCCGTGAAGGTCTCGGTCTCAAGCTGTGGCAGCTGTCCGCCGCCGTTGACGGTGTACTCCCGCCAAAAGTCACCGTTCACGTAGCCGCGCTCTTGGCTGACCGTGTACAGGTCGGTGCCGGGCAGCGCGGTCGCCACCGAGAAGCTGGCCCAGTCCAAGCCGATGGACGAGGCGAAGTTGATGGTCTCCTCCACGTCCTCTGGGGTGGCATCGTAGTAGCCAATCATGAAGTAGCCACGGGTCTCAATGCCTTCCTCTCGTGCAATACGAAAGGCGCGCATCGTCTGCTCGCGGGTGATCTGCTTGTTCATGATCTTGAGCAAGCGGTCGGTTCCAGCCTCGACACCCATGTGAATGGAGCGAAGACCAGCGGCCTTGAGGGCACGAAGCACCTCGCGGTCCACGGTGTCGACTCGAGCACGAATGTTGAACTTGACCGTCAGGCCGCGCTCTTGGACCAGCTTGGAGAACTTGCGCATGCGGCGCTTGCCGATGGTGAAGGTCTCATCGAAGAAGACGATCTCTTTGACCCCCTTCTCCTTCTCCAAGTACTCCATCTCGTCCACGACCAGCTTGGGGTCACGGAAGCGCAGCTTCTCACTATAGACCTGGGAGCAGTAGCCACAGTGCCAAGGGCAACCGCGGGTGGTCACCATGGTCGCGAAGGGCTTGAGCAGGGTGAGGCAGTGGTACTCCTCGATGTCGACCAGGTCCCATGCAGGCATGGGGTAGTGGTCGATGCTGGCGGACAGGGCGCGCGCGGGACCCTCCTCCAGAGTTCCGTCTGGGTGCCGGTAGATGGTTCCCGCCACGCCGGCCAGGGACTGGCCAGCTTCTACGCGCTCGCAGATCTCCAGGAAGGTCTCCTCTCCATCGCCCACGACGGCGATGTCGAAGCACTCCCAGGACAGGGACTCCTTTGCGTAGAGGGTCAAGTGCGGACCGCCCACGACGATGACGGCGCGTGGGTTCTGCTCACGAACCATGAGCGCGATCTCGATGACCGCAGGCCACCCCAGAGTCTTGGCGGTCAGCGCGACCACATCCGCGTCAAAGTCACGAACGACCGCGTTCGCCTCTTCGGGGAGCAGGTTGCGTGCATGCAGGTCCAGGTACTCGACATTGCCAAAGCCGTTGGAGCGAACCCAAGCGGCCAGCTGAAGGAGCGGAATCGACGGGAAGATCCCGAGCTTCTCAGCAGCCTTTTTGGACAGGGGCTGTTGGTCCGCGGCCTCGTGGTACTTGATGAACTGAATCCGAGTGGACTTGGCCGTGGACATAAAGATGCACTCCGCTGGTCTGCAGGCAGCCCAAAACAGGACTGCCCAACTATTGTAGCTCCACTGGGCGCTGCATTGCAGCCAAATCTCCCGCCGACGTGAGGTATTGAGCCCCCAGGCGTGGACCCCCCTACAACCGTGGTCCGAATCCTGGCGACAAAGTCGACGCCAAGACGAAGCGCTCAGCTGGGAGAGCTCAGCTCTTGGCGGCCATCGCCTCAATCAGGTCCAGGCGCTCGGTCCGGTCCTCATAGAGGTGGCAGGTGACCTCGTGGTCCACTCCGACGACGTGGCCCTTGGGCTCCTCACGGCTGCAGCGGTCATAGGCCAGCGGACAGCGGGTGTGGAAGCGACACCCCGTGGGGGGATTGATTGGGCTTGGAACGTCCCCTTCCAGGATCACGCGGGTGCGCTTGCTGCCAGGCTGGGTCCGTGGAACCGCCGAGAGCAAGGCTTGGGTGTAGGGGTGCCAGGCACCCTCGAACATCGCGGCGCGGCTGGCCTTCTCGGCCATCTTGCCCAGGTACATCACGACGACGTGGTCTGCGATGTGCCGGACAACGCTCAAGTCATGGGTGATGAAGAGGTAGGAGAGGTTGAACTCGTCCTTCAGATCCAAGAGCAGGTTGATGACCTGGGCCTGCACCGAGACGTCCAGGGCCGAGACGGCCTCGTCGCAGACGATGAAGTCTGGGTTCAAGGCCACCGAGCGGGCGATGCCGATGCGCTGACGCTGACCACCGGAGAACTCGTGCGGGTAGCGGCTGGTGTAGCTGGGCTGAAGGCCCACCTTCTCCAAGAGCTCCTTGGACCGGTCCTCGGCGTCACGGCGGGTCTCCACGATGCCGTGCAGCAGCAGCGGCGTCCCAATGATCTGGCCGATGGTCTGCCGAGGATTCAAGCTGGAGTAGGGATCTTGGAAGATGATCTGCATGTAGCGCCGGAGCTCACGCAGCTCGGTCTGGTCTACTTGCGTGACGTCCTTTCCTCGAAAGAGGACAGATCCGCTGTTGGGCTCCAGCAGCCGAAGGATGGCGCGACCAGCCGTGGTCTTGCCGCAGCCAGACTCACCGACCATCGCTACCGTCTCGGCAGCGTTCAGGTCGAAGGAGATGCCATCGACAGCCTTGACGCTTCCAGCCCGGCGCCGAAAAATCCCTTTGAACACCGGGAAGTGCTTGACCAGGTCTCTGACCTGTAGGACGGGATCGCTCATGCGCCGTACTCCCGCAGCTCTGCGCGCTCTTCATCCGTCAGCGGATGCCAGCACCAGGCTTTGTGGGTTGGACTGACCTGAATCAGCGGGGGCTTCTCCGAGCACTGCTCGCTGGCCTTGGGACAGCGGGAGCGGAAGCGGCAACCCGAGGGGAAGTTCAGCGGACTGGGGACCATGCCCTCGATCGTGTAGAGGCGCGCCCCTGGCTTGGCACGGTCCGGCAATGCTTGAAGCAAGCCCGCTGTGTAGGGGTGGGTGGGCGTCTCAAAGAGCTCCACTGTCGGCGCTGTCTCAGCGACCCGCCCTGCATAGAGCACAACGACGGAGTCGCAGGTCTCGGCGACCACACCCAAGTCATGGGTGATGAGCATAATGGCCATGCCCCGGTCTTCCTGCATCTTCTTGAGCAGCTCCAGGATCTGGGCCTGGATGGTCACGTCCAAGGCAGTCGTGGGCTCATCCGCGATGAGCAGGTCCGGCTGACAAGCCAGCGCCATGGCAATCATCACGCGCTGCTTCATGCCGCCCGACATCTGATGCGGGTACTCGTCAATGCGGGCGTCCGGGTCGGGAATGCCCACAGCCTCGAGCATCTCCAGCGCGATCTCCCACGCTTGGTCCTCGCTCACCTCTTGGTGAAGCAAGATGGCCTCGGTGATTTGATTCCCGACCGTGAACACAGGGTTCAGCGAGGTCATCGGCTCCTGGAAGATCACGCTGATCTCATTGCCGCGGATGCGCTGAAGTCCCTTGGCGTCCATCTTCGCCAGGTCCTGACCCTTGAAGCGAATCTCTCCACCGACGATTTTGCCCGGTGGCTGGGGGATGAGCTGCAGGATGCTCATGGCGGTCACAGACTTGCCGCAGCCAGACTCCCCCACGACGCCGAGGGTCTGCCCACCGTCGATTGAGAAGCTCACGCCGTCCACGCTGGGCAAGACGCCTGCGTCGGTGAAGAAATAGGTCTGAAGGTTGTCGACCTCGAGAAGGGCCATGCCTACTTCCTCAACTTGGGGTCAAGGGCATCACGGACGCCCTCGCCTACAAGGTTCAACAGGCTCACCGTCAGGAAGATGGCGAAGCCTGGGGCCAGAATCAGGGTCCACACACCGGTGGTGCGTCCCGAGTTCAGGATTTGTCCCCAGCTGGGGACTGTGATGTCGCCCAAGCCCAGGAAGCTCATGGTGCTCTCGACCAGGATTGCGCTCGCGACACCGAAGGTGGCGGAGACCAGCACAGGGCCGATGGCGTTGGGCAGAATCTCTCGGAAGATGATGTGCCGGGTGCCGTAGCCAGCCGCCTCTGCGGCCGCGACAAAGTCCAAGCGTCTAAGACGTAGGAACTCCGCTCTCACCAGACGTGCAGGTCCAGTCCAACGCACAATTGCGATGATGAACATGATGTGGAAGATGGAGCGGTCCTCGATGAAGGCCGCCATCGTCAGAATCAAGAACAGCGAGGGGATGCAGATCACCACCTCGATGATTCTCTGAATCGCTGAGTCCACACGCCCGCCGTAGAAGCCCGCGACGGCCCCCACGACGATTCCGATGGTGATGTAGATGGCCACGGCGAAGACACCGATGGTCAGTGAGATGCGCGTCCCGAACACCAGACGGGTCATCACGTCACGACCGGCAGAGTCCGTCCCCAGTGGATGGGAGAAGGAGGAGCCCAGCCGGGACTCACGCACGTTCGTGTCTCTGAAGCTGTAGGGCAAGACCGGGTACACCGCAGTGACCTCTTCGCCCTGGTCAAGCAGCTTCTGCTCCATGCGCGGGTAGACCGTCTTCTCGCTCTGAGTCGGGAAGGCCGTCACGCCAGCGAAGACAGCGACAATCAAGCCCAAGGCCATGAAGATGGCGATGCGCCGCTTGCTCTTCTTCTCGTCGCCGGGCAGCCCCTTGGTGCTCTTGAAGCGCCAGATGATGCCAGGAACGACCAACGGGCTTGTGACCATCAGCACGTTGAAGAAGATGTCGACCGCGTTCTCGTAGAAGTTCCGGTCAAAGAGCGAAGCCAACCACGGAGACGTGGCCTCGCCGGCGACAACCCAGAGGAAGGGCTTGTTGCTGGCCAGGATGGGCACGTAGACCGCCAGAGCAACCAGCGCGAGCAGCGCATACAGGCTGGTCATGCCGATCTTTCGCTTCTGAAACTGACCCCAGACGATCTCGCCGTAGGTTGGGTCTTCGGCGTGCTGCACGGCCTCTTCTTGGGGATTAGTCAAAACTGATCCTTGGGTCGACGAGGGCGTAGGACAGGTCGGAGAGCAAGATTCCCATCAGCGCCAGAGAGCTGGACGCCAAGAGCACCGCCATCACCGCGTTGTAGTCACGCAGGTTGATGGAAGAGAAGAGGAACTGCCCCATACCGGGAATGTTGAAGATGACCTCGATGACAACCGAGCCAGCCACCAGAGTGGGCAGCAGTCCGCCAAGCAAGGTCAGCACAGGAATCATGCCGTTGCGAACAGCGTGCTTGAGGATGACCACCGGCTCGCTCAGGCCCTTGGCCCGTGCAGTTCGGATGTAGTCGGCCCGAATCACGTCGATGACACCGGTTCGCGCGTAGCGTGAGAGGGCCGCCAGGGCCGTGCTCGTGTAGGTCGCGATCGGCAAGACCAAGTGCCAGAGGATGTCTTTGCTGGTCTGCCAAACGGTCATGGCCCCAACATCCATGGACTGGAAGTTGCCCGTCGGGAACCAGGCGACTGGGTCCCCCTCCGAGAGGAGCTTGAGCAGCACCGTGCCTGTGAAGAAGGTCGGCAGCGAGTACATCACGAAGAGCAAGACCGTGATCACCGAATCGATGGGCTTGCCCTGCTTGACCGCCGAGAAGATGCCGGTGGGCACAGCGATGATGTAGGCCAAGAGCACGGCGGTGGTCGTCAGGCTCAAGCTGTACTTGAGCTTGGAGAGCACGGTGTCGAGCACCGGCTTGCGGTCCACGGTGGATACACCAAAGTCCAAGTGCAGGAGGTTGTCCCAGTACTTGTAAAAGCGGGTGTCGGTGAAGAAGATGCTCACCTTCTCGCCGCCCGTGTAGGTGTAGACCTCTTCGTTCTCGACGTACCAGTCCTTCCACTTCTGGCGCGTGGCCTGCTTCTCAGCATCCGGAGCCTCGGACGTGTAGGCCCAGGTCTTGACCAAGTCGTTGGCCTTTCCAATCTCACGGTTCTTCAAACGAGCGGCCTCTGCGTCACCGCGTCGGTCGTTCACGAAGCGAGACTGGGAGGCTGCCCTGAGCTGATTGGCCGCAAGGCGCTGAATCTCAGGGTCTGGGTCATCCAACAAGACCACCAGGTGCTGGACCAGGTAGTTTCCGTAGTCGTCCAGCTTGTCGCTGGCCTGGATGCGCTCTTTGGCGAGCTGGTCGCCGGAGAGGTTGTTGGAGACAACCAGCATCTCCCTGACCTCGTCTGTATCCAGGTTGAAGCGGGTGTTCAGCAGGATCGGGCGATCCAGGTTGAACTGCTCCTTGAAGATGCGGTAGCTCTCCTTCTGCTCCTGGCCCGTGGTGCTCTCGCCCTGTCCACTGGACTGGGCACCAGGCTTTCCAGGAGCCACGTTGAGCACCAAGAAGATGATCAACGAGATCGCGAAGAAGGTTGGAATGGTCAGCAGCAGCCGCTTGATCGTGTACTGAATCATGCGGCCACCCCGTCATGGCGGGGGGGATGCATTTTCAGCGCTCCGGCGCAGACTGGAAGGACCAGTACCGCTTGTCCTGGTAGGGCCAGTTCAAGCTGAACTGAGGCTCGTTGAGGTGGTCCCAGTACAAGACTGGGCGCTCACGGGCATAGAAGAATGTGTAGGGCTGCTCCTCGTGCACCAGCGCGTGGAACTCGTGGCACAGCTCGGTACGGCGATCCTCGTCAAAGGTACGGCGAAGCTCCTCTGCGATCCGATCCGCGTCTTCGTTGCGGAAACCAATTCGGTTGGAACTCTGAGGCTTATCGGCCTCGCTCGAGTGCCAGAGCTGCATCAGGTCGGTGTCCCAACCTGGTACCCAAGCGCCCGAGTAGACGTCGAACTCACGCTCGTCCATCTTCTTGAGCATGGTGGACCACTCGACGGGGCTCGGGGTCATCTTCACACCCACTTCGAGCAGAGCCTCGCGCCAGATGCTGGCCAAGGTCTCGTACTCAGTGGAGGAGCCGTACATCAGGAAGGTGAACTCGAAAGGCACCTTCTCGCCGTTGATGACCTTGTCCCGAATGCCATCGTTGTCCGAGTCGGTCCAGCCGGCCTCTTCCAACAACGCCTTGGCGGCGTCGATGTCGTAAGGGTAGGGCTCGATGCTCTTGTCGTAGCAGGCGACCTGCTGGGGGTAGGGCCCAGTATGAAGGGTCCCAAGACCATGGAAGACCGAGTCGATGATGCCCTGGCGGTCAAAGCTCATGGTCATGGCCTGACGAACCCGCTTGTCCTCGAACTTGGGGTCATCCAAGTTCCAGCCCATGTAGAAGTAAGTCAGGGTCGCGAACTTGGTGGTCTTGATGTGCTCGTTGTCCAGGATCTCGCCATCGGCGTCCAAGACCACGGTCTTGTACTGCTCAGGCTGGATGCTGGTGATGTCGACCTCGCCCGCCTTGACCTTGCGTGGGAAGGCGTTCTGGTCCTTGACCACTGGACGCAGGATGCGGTCGAAGGCGGGGGGCTCTCCCCAGTACATCTCGTTGGCCTCGAACTCCAGCTTTACGCCGGACTCCCATGCCTTGAACTTGTAAGGGCCAACGCCGATTCCCTTCTGGTTGTACCAATGCTCGTTGAGCTTCAGACCCCAGGTGGCCTCTTCGTACTTGCGACCGTCTTGGTCGTACATGAAGAGCCAGCGTGGCGATGGGTAGAGCTCCAGCAGGTTGGCCAAGTTGGTGTACAGGCGCTCGTTGTAGGTGACCTTGAGCGTGTGGTCATCGATGGCCTCGAAGCTCTCCATCGCCTCAAAGTAGTTGCGCATGCTGTCGATGCGACCAGCCACTTGCTGGTTCTGCATCATGTCCCAGACGAAGACGTAGTCGTCCGCGGTGAACTCATGGCGGCCGTCGGGGCCATCGCCCTTGAGCCAGTCAAAGTCGCCGCTCTCCCAATCCACAGTGGGCTTGTGCCAGTACACGCCTTCCTGCAGCTTGACGATGTAGGTCAAGCCGTCGTCGGGGGTGGTGACGGAGACCGCCAAGCGGGGCAGCCACTTGTCGGGGTTGTTGATGTCCCGCTCCGCCATGTAGTCGTTCATGAGCAGCCCATACTCAGTCACGTCGGCGCCATTGGCGATGTAGGGGTTCAGACCCCGGGGATCGCTGGCGAGCACGCTGCGCAGCGTGCCACCACGGGTGTGTTCACCCTTGGCACGGCACTGCGTTGGCTGGGTCAGGATGTTGCTGGGGTCCACCAGCGCAGCCTTGGCCTGGTCGGTCAAACACCCCTCGCCCATCAGGGTGGCGTTGTTGACCACGTCGCCGGAGAATCCGCCACCACCGCCGCTCTGGCCGCTGGTGCGAACGCCGTTTTTCAGGATCTCGTCGAGCTTTTTCTGGTTGTCAATGCCCAGTTGCTCGGCGTTGTTGATCTGAATCGCGTTGTAAAGGGTGCCGACGAGGATGAGGGCGAGGCCGCCGATCACGAGGCCGTTTGGACCGCTTCTGCTCATGGATTGATTTCTCCCAGGCGCGCACACTATCAGAGGTCGGCGGCTGAATGGGTCAAGTGGGCGTCTGGAGGCTCAGCGAGACCGCGGAAGCTCGCTGAAGGACCAGTGAGCGGGATCCGCATACGGCCAGAGCAAGGAGAACTCCGGCTCGTTGAGCGGAGCGCGGTAGAGCACCGCCCTCTCGCGCTGAAAGAAGAATGTGTAGGGCTGCTCTTCGTGGACCAGTGCATGGAACTCGTGACAGATCGCCGTGCGGTCTACTGGCTCCTGCGCAGCTCTGAGGGCTTCTGCCAGGCGGTCCGCCTCGGCGTTCCGGAAGCCAATTCGGTTGGAGCTGGCCTTCACATCGGCCTGCGAGGAGTGCCAGAGCTGCGTGAGGTCGGTGTCCCACCCGGGCACCCAAGCCCCGGTGTAGGCGTCAAAGTCACCGGTGTCCATTCGCTCGAGCATCGGTACCCAAGCCACCTCTTCGACCTCCATCACCACCCCGATGCGCGCCAAGTCCTCTCGCCAGATCTCCGTCAGAGACCGAAATGCCTCCGAGTAGCCGTAGGAGAGCAAGGTGAAGCGCAGCTCGATCTCCTCCCCATCGACCATCCTTTCCCGAACCCCGTTGCCGTCGCGGTCCGACCAACCGGCCGCCTCTAGCTTGGACGATGCAAGCTCCAAATCGAAGGGCCAGGGTTCAACGCTGCGGTCGTAGCAGGGACTCTGCTTGGGAAAGGGTCCCGAGGTCACGCTACCCAAGCCCTGAAAGACCTCTTTTAGGATGCGCTCGCGGTCAAGAGACAGGGTCATGGCCTGACGCACAGCCTTGTCTCCAAAGGGTGCACGTTCCTGGTTCCACCCCATGTAGAAGTAGGTCATGGTCTCGTAGTTGACACGTCGCAGCTTGGGGTCTGTGGGCTGGCTTTCGCGCTCCAGCAGGCCGGTTCGGGCCAAGTCCTCCGGTAAAGGGATGACAAGGTCGATCTCGCCCATGTTGAAGGCGTGGAGCGAGTCTTGGACGTGAAGCCGCTCAATTCGGTCAAAGGACGCTGGTTCGCCGAAATAGGCCGAGTTGGCCTGGAAGACTAGACCCGCTTTGCTCTGCTCCTTGAGCCGATACGGCCCCGTGCCGATGGCACCTTGGTACCAGTGCGAATTGATCCACTCTCCCCGCTTCTCTTGCGCATACGCCTGGCCACTCGGATCAAAACCGTAGAGCCAGCGAGGCAAGGGCGTGAGCTCCAAGAACATGGCCAAGTCGAGAAAACTCCGCTCTTTGACCCGAACGTGCAGGGTCAGATCATCCACCGCCTCCACCGACTCGAAACGCTCATAGTAGTTGCGCATGCTCGAGACACGGCCTTCGACCGAGGTGTCTTGGATCAGCTCGAATGGGAACACAAAGTCATCCGCGGTGACCCTGTGACGCCCATTGGGCCCCTCGCCTTTCAACCACTCAAAGTCCCCGCTCTCCCAGTCCACATCCGGCAACTGCCAGCTCGCTTTGGGTTGGAGGGAGACGACCCATCCCAAGCCATCTGGATCCGCGACGACGGACACCGCCAGTTCGGGTGTCCACCGGTCAAGATCCTCTGGCGAGCGCGAGGCCAGTTGATTCGAGATCAGCCGATGGTTGGCCGTCACATCGGCCCCATTGTGGATGTAGGCGTTCCAGCCTCGAGGCGGGCTGGCCAATGACAAGCGTAGGGTCCCCCCCTTCTTATGGTCCGCGACCACCCGACACCTCGCAGGAGTCAACAGGTTCCCAGGCAGCGCCAACGCCGACCGCGCCTCCTTGGTCATGCAGCCATCCTCGACCAGATGCTTCGGCACCCGCGGCCGACCATCCATCCCCAGCAAGACAAGCCCCACTGCCCCCAGCAACACCCCACGCAGTCCCTTGCCCACTTGTACCTCCCAATTCCGGAGCAGAAAGCTACCACTTCACTCAGACCCAACAAGCGCCGTAGAGCAACAGAGTCGCCCCCGGGCTACATTCCCCGGCACACGAGACTCCGCCCCAGGACCCCCATGGCCGCGAGCACATACCAGAGCAGCACCTGGCGGGGCTCAGACTCTTTCGCGTCCTTCGACTCCGTCGTGGCGATGTGGCACCACCGCCTGCTGAGCACCCCTACGACCGCAGGGCTGCACGGCCGTAAGGGCGGAACTTGGTACACATTGACTTGGCAGGCCTGCGGAAGGCGTGCCCGAGCGATCGCCTGCGGACTGCAGGAACTGGGGGTCGTCAAAGGGGACCGGGTCGCCCTGCTCTCAAGCACGAGACCAGAATGGATCCTCGTGGACATGGCCATCTTGGCCACCGGGGCGGCAACGACGACGCTCTACCCAGCGGCGAGCATGAACGAGACCCGCCACATCCTCCGGGACAGTGGCGCCAAGGTCTGCGTGGTCGAGAATCTGGCCCAGGCCGACCGGGTTCGTTCCCTCAGCGCGGACCTGCCAGAGCTTGAGCACGTTGTGCTGATCGAGGGCCGAGACCCCGACATGTTGACCCTCGCAGAGCTTGAGCAGCGCGGCTCCGACTTCGATCAAGCCCATCCCCGCGCCTACGACACCCGCTCCTCGGCGGTGATGGGCGAGGATCTGGCCACCCTGATCTACACCTCTGGAACCACCGGGACCCCCAAGGGCGTGATGCTCAGCCACGACGCCTGGGTCTTCGAGGGCGAGGCGATGGACAAGCTCGGCCTGCTCTCCCCCAACGACAGGCACTTCCTCTTCCTTCCCCTGGCCCACTCCTTCGCAAAGGTGCTGGAGCTGGCGGTCATCCGAACCGGCGTGCCCACTGCCGTAGATGGCAACAACCGAGACTTACCCGCGAACTTGCTGGCCTTTCGACCCACGGTGATGGCCGCGGTTCCCCGCGTTTTCGAGAAGCTGCACAACCGCATCGTCTCCGAGGCCAAGCTCAGTCCAGTGCGCAAGGAGCTCTTCGAGCGTGCGTTGGAGACCGGCTTGAAGGTCTCCCGTCGCCGGCAACGCGGCGAGCGCGTCGGCAAGTTGCTTCAAGCACGCATGTCCTTCCACGACCGCACGGTGTTCTCGAAGATCCGAGAGCTCTTGGGCGGACGCATGAAGACTTTGATCTCCGGCGGCGCGCCCCTCTCCAAGGGCATGGCGGAGTTCTTCCACGCCTCCGGCCTGCTCATCCTCGAAGGCTACGGCCTGACCGAGAGCGCAGCCGCCAACTTCGTGAACCGTCCGGGGCGCTACCGCTTCGGCAGCGTCGGGCTTCCTCTGGAGGGGGTAGAGGCCAAGCTCTCCACCGATGGAGAGGTGCTCATCGGCGGACGCGGCGTGATGCAGGGCTACTGGCGTGCCCCCAAGGCCACCAGCGAGGCCATCGTAGACGGCTGGCTACACACCGGAGACATCGGTCACTTCGACGAGGCCGGCTTCCTGCACATCACCGACCGCAAGAAGGCCTTGGTGGTCACCTCCGGCGGCAAAAACATCGCACCAGCCCCCATCGAGTCCCGTCTCAAGGCCACCAGCCCGTGGATCTCCGAGGTGCTGCTGCATGGCGACAAGCGGAACTTCTGCGTGGCCTTGATCGAGCTGGACTTCGAGGCGGTCGCAAAGTGGGCGGAGTCCAACGGTCTGGGCACCATGGCCCACAGGGAGCTGGCTGCCCACCCCCAGGTGCGCGCTCTGGTACAGGAAGACGTGCGCAACCTGAACAAGGATCTGGCCAGCTTCGAGTCCATCAAAGACTTCGCCTTGCTGCCGCGCCCACTCAGCATCGAGAAGGGAGAGCGCACCCCTTCCCTCAAGCTGCGGCGCCGCGTGGTTGAAGAGCATTTCGCCAATGAGCTCCAAGCCTTCTACGCCGACCAGGTCGAGGGGCTGGACCCAGAGCCCTAAGCGGGGTACCAAAACGCCATGTCCTCCCGCATTCCTGGCTTCTACCGACTCCCTCCTGAGGCGCGCCTGAGCGCTCTGGAGAACGCACTGGGTCGTGATCTCGAAGACTTCCGGCAGAGCGACGGCCTGAGCCTAGAGGCCGCCGACCTGATGGTCGAGAACGTCATCGGCACCTTCAAGCTGCCCAACGCGGTGGGCATCAACCTGCTGCTCAACGGCAAGGACGTGCTGGTTCCAATGGTGGTCGAGGAGCCCAGTGTGGTGGCGGCCGTCTCCAACATGGCGCGCCTGACCCGAGCCGCTGGCGGCATCTTCGCCGATGCGGATCCCGGCCTCATGATCGGGCAGATCCAAGTCATCGGCTCGGACACTCAGGCCATGCAAGAGCGCCTCGAGAAGGCGCTCCCGGAGCTGGAGGCCAAGGCTTCGAAGATTCATCCCCGCTTGGTCGAGCGTGGCGGTGGCCTGCGCGGCATCACCCTGCGCCAAGTTCACTACGATGAGCCCGGCGAGGCCAGTGAGTCCTACGTTGTGGTGCACTTTGTCCTGGACTGTGTGGACGCCATGGGCGCCAACATGGTCAACACCGTCGCCGAGGCCCTCGCCCCCGACGTCGAGGCCATCAGCGGCGGACGTGTTGGCCTGCGGATCCTCTCTAACCTGGCCGACCAGCGCCTGGCCCGTGCTCGGGTGCACCTGCGTCCGGAGCACTTGGACCATGGAGATTTGGGCGGAGAGGAGGTCGCCCGAGGAATCGCCGAGGCCTACCGCTTCGCATACGCCGACCCTTACCGGGCCGCGACCCACAACAAGGGCATCATGAACGGCGTCGACGCCGTGGCGCTTGCGACGGGCAATGACTGGCGCGCGATCGAAGCTGGCGCACACGCCTACGCAGCCCGCAGCGGTCAGTACCGCAGCCTGAGCCAGTGGAAGCTCGGAGAGGACGGCGCTCTGCACGGCTCCCTTGAGCTGCCCCTCCAGGTCGGCACCGTGGGCGGCCCCATTCGGGTTCACCCCACCGTGCAGCACAACCTCAAACTACTCGGCATCACCAAGGCCGGCGATCTGGCCCAGGTCATGGCCGCGGTGGGATTGGTACAGAACCTCGGGGCTCTGCGCGCCCTGGCCACCGAAGGCATTCAGCAAGGCCACATGCGCATGCACGCCCGCAGCGTCGCCGCGACCGCCGGAGCGGTGGGCACAGAGGTCCACATCGTGGCCCAAGCCATGCACGAGGCGAAGGACTTCTCCGCCACCAAGGCGAGCGAGATCTTGGCCGAGCTGCGGGCCTAAAGGTGCTGCACGGGTGCGCCCCAGGCAAGCTCATCCTGCTGGGAGAGCACGCCGTGGTCTACGGGCACCGCGCTCTGGCAAGCCCGGTCTCCTTGGGCACCCGCGTCAGCCTGGAGCCCTGCGCAGGTTCAAGCCACTTGGGCGACTCCAGCATTCAAGATGCGCGCTTGGAGCAGGCGCTCGCTGTGGCGCTGCCCGCCCAGGGCTGGCGGGTACACATCGAAACCGATCTGCCCATCGGACGCGGCATGGGGTCATCGGCTGCGTTGACCATCGCCCTGCTGCGTGCTGCAGACGCCATCAGCGGCCAGCGGAGCACCTTTGAAGAGCTCCACGCACGGGGCTTCCCCATCGAGGCCGTCTTTCATGGCAACCCCTCTGGCCTGGACCACGCCGTCAGCGCTCTGGGATGCGCGGTGGTCTACCGCAAGGGCCAGGCGCCGGAGGCTGTGGCCATGCCAGCCCATCAGGTGGTGGTCTTGGACACCGGCGTGGCCGGTGACACCCGAGAGCTGGTCGCCGGGGTGGCCTCGCGCAGGCCAAGGATCGAGCCGAGCCTCCAGCGATTGGGGGCCTTGGTGGAAGAAGCCCTGACTGTGCTCTCAGATCCCCTCTCCCTCGGCGAGCTCATGAACGAAGCACAGGTGCATCTGGAGACAATCGGTGTTTCTACGCCGAAGATCCAGGAGCTTGTGAGCATGGCGCGGGCGGCTGTCTCTTATACACATCTGACGCTGCCGACGAAGAGG
>OJIO01000716.1_pt1 | contig 18938 bp, 16 predicted proteins | sample 1595621 | NCBI WGS metagenome assembly OJIO01 (sample SAMN05416776, study PRJEB24817) | seawater metagenome | isolation source: Sea water | place: Canada:Atlantic | collected 2013-07
TCCCTTCTTCTGCGTTAAAAAGCCTCGCCTATGCGATGCATTGCCTACGTTTTTTTGCCTTGGAGAATGAAAAAATATCAGCACACAAAAACGTACTTTATTAATGTATCATTCCTAAGCCTCGCCTATGCGATGCATTGCCTACGATTTTTGCCTTGGAGAATGAAAAAATATCAGCACATAAAAACGAACTTTATTAATGTATCATCCCTAAGTAAAATAGCTTAAAAAATGATACTAGATTAGTTAAGAATAATAAAGATGACCGAACAAAATAGTAACTTAGAAGAATACTTAGCGTCCCACTATATCCATCGTAGTAATTGGCTTAGAGCGGCAGTACTAGGGGCTAATGATGGTATTCTTTCTACAGCGAGTATTGCCATTGGAGTAGCAGCGGCAAGTGCGACTAGGGATCCTGTAGTATTAGCAACATTGGCTGGTCTCGTGGCAGGAGCATTGTCCATGGCTGCTGGGGAGTATGTCTCCGTGAGTTCTCAAACCGATATTGAGCAAGCAGACATTGAACGCGAACGACAAGAGTTATTAGATATGCCTGAAATAGAGCTGTTGCGATTAGCTGATATTTATGAAGAGCGAGGTCTAAAAAAAGAAACTGCGTTGATTGTTGCTAAAGAGCTTACAGATCATGATGCTTTAGGAGCTCATGTGAGAGACGAATTGGGAATAACAGATGCTAGTCAAGCAAATCCGACACAAGCAGCTCTAGCGTCAGGTTTTGCATTCACAGTAGGTGGGATCCTTCCATTCTTGGTTACTATATTCCTTCCGCTCCATACTATGGAGTATACTCTGTATGGTTCGGCTTTAATATTTCTTATTTTGCTAGGAGGGATTTCGGCGAGAACTGGTGGGAGTAGTATGACAAAGGCTATATTCAGGATCACATTTTGGGGTACAATCGCCATGGGGCTGACTGCATTAGTAGGTTATTGGTTTGGTGTGAATCTAGGCTAGAATTCTTAGTGTTACTAATTACCTGAAACATATCACGATATGTAACATGTGTTACATTCGTATTTAAGACCTATCGTATATTTGCGATAGAAGATATGAAAAGAAGTTTAGAACATATAGAATATAAAGAAGACACTGAAGCTCTTGCAAAATTTGCTAAAGCCTTAAGCCATCCGACCCGTATCGCAATTATTAAATACCTAGAAAATCAATCATGTTGTTTTACTGGGGATTTAGTTGACGTTTTACCTATTTCTCAATCTACAGTTTCTCAACATTTAAAAGAGTTGAAGAATGCTGGTCTAATTCAAGGAGAATTAAACCCGCCCCGAATAAAATACTGCATCAATCAAGAGAATTGGAAGATCGCAAAAGTTTTATTTCAGCAATTTTTCAAGTGATATATTTTAATAAATAAATCGTCTATTGGCGATAAACAAATATAAGTATTATGACAAAATCAATCAAGATATTAGGAACCGGATGTCCCAAATGTAAGACCATGACTGGTATTGTACAAGATGTGGTTGCAGAGCATAACATTAATGCTACTGTAGAAAAAATAGAAGATATAATGGAAATCATGAAATTCAATGTAATGACAACTCCAGCATTGGTGATTGATGATGTGATTAAGATAAAAGGCAGGGTTCCATCAAAAAATGAGGTATTATCTCTTTTGAAATAATTACAAGAAGTAATATGAACTATCAAATCAAGGCTTCTTCTGTCTCAAACAAAGATGCAATTGCCTATGTCAAACAGTCGAATATAAACTTTGGTACGACTTCGGCTTCTTCAGAAATATTACCCAATCCAGCTGAATTACTTTTGAGCTCTTTTGCTGCATGCATCCTGAAGAATGTGGAACGGTTTTCAATAATGATGAAATTCAGCTATATAAATGCAGATATTGAAGTTAATGGAGTTCGTCTTGAAAACCCTCCAAGAATGGACAAAATCAGTTATGATTTAAAAATCTATAGTGACGATAAAAAATTAAACACTGCCCTACTCCAAAAGAATATAGAAAAACACGGCACCATTTACAATACTGTAAAGTTGTCTTGCTCAATTTCTGGGACTATTATAAAGATGGAAAATGTTTGATTGGATACAAAACATAGCAGATTGGATAGTCTATGATGTCATTAATTTAGATAAAGAACAACATCTGGCTGAGGCGCTAAACTTCTTCATCTACGACACCACTAAGATTTTAATTCTTCTTTTTGTTGTCATCTTTTTCATGGGAATAGTCAATAGTTATTTTCCTATAGACAAGGTCAAAAATTTCCTATCAAGAAACAAGCTATACGGGTTAGAATATCTTGTGGCCAGTCTTTTTGGGGTGGTTACTCCTTTTTGCTCCTGCTCGTCTGTCCCTCTATTTATTGGCTTTGTCAGAGGTGGTATTCCTTTGGGAGTGACTTTTTCATTTCTAATTACTTCACCATTAGTCAACGAAGTAGCTATAGGTCTTTTTGTTGGACTGTTTGGAATAAAAACGACAATTATTTATGTGATCAGTGGTGTTTTATTAGGTACTATTTCTGGTTTCATTCTTCAAAAATTAAAACTGGAACGCTTTCTAACACCTTGGGTAAAAGAAGTTTTAGTTAATGCCCAGCGAGATCAAGATAGATTTCAATCTGAAAAACAAAATCTTAAACAACGGTTACCCATTATTTGGGCAGAAGTAATGAATATCCTTAAAGGAGTTATTCCCTATGTAATTGTCGGAATTGCTATAGGTGCTTTAATGCATGGGTACATTCCAGAAGGTTTTTTTGAAAAGTATATGAGCAAGGATAATCTATTTGCAGTTCCAATTGCTACCATTTTGGCAGTGCCAATGTACTCCAATGCATCAGGGATACTGCCAGTAGTTCAAGTATTAGTTGCTAAAGGAATTCCGATAGGTACAGCCATTGCATTTATGATGGCTGTTGTTGGTCTTTCTTTACCAGAAGCGATGTTGCTTAAGAAAGTAATGACAATGAAATTGATTGCCGTGTTTTTCGGAGTTGTGTCATTGTGCATTATCATTTCTGGATATTTATTTAATATAATTTTATAACAAACATAAAAAGATGAAGTATTTAAATTTTCTGTCTCTCGTATTAATGCTGACACTTACAGCATGCCAAGGTCAAGATAAAAGTAAGACAATATCAACAGATCAATCAATATCTAAAATCGAAGTCATTGACTTTTATGGAACACATAGGTGTGTAACCTGTGAAGCTATAGAAGTAAATACCAAGTTTACTGTAGATAATTATTATCCAGCAGAACAAGAAAAAGGAACGATAGTGTTCAAAACGGTAAATGTTGATAAAGATGAGAACTATGATATAGCAGAACGGTTCGAGGCTTCAGGAACCGCTCTTTTTATCAATGTAATCAAGGATGGAACAGAAACACATATAGATTTAACCAATTTTGCCTTTTCTAAAGGAAAGGACAAGGAAGTCTTTTCAAAAGAGCTAAAAGTTAAAATTGACAACGAGTTAAAGAAGCTGTAATGGAGTTTTTGCAAAACCATATAGACACATATAACATTCCAATTTTATCCGCTTTTGTACTTGGTTTGATGACAGCCATTAGTCCTTGCCCGCTAGCGACTAATATTACTGCAACTGCCTATATATCTAAAAACATATCGAGCAAGCGAAAGGTATTTCTAAGTGGTCTTCTATACTCTTTCGGAAGAGCTTTTAGCTATACCACGATTGGAGTGATCCTATTTCTCGGAGCAAATAAATTTCATATAGCTCGATTTTTCAACCAAAATGGAGAGAAGTATTTAGGCCCTGTATTGATTATTATTGGTTTGATAATGCTAAATGTGATAAAACTCAATTTCTTGGGTAAATCAAATTTCCAAGAAAGACTCTCTGAACGATTTAAGGACAAAGGATTATTAGGTTCTTTTTTGATAGGTGTAGTTTTTGCTTTAGCATTCTGTCCATATAGTGGGGCATTATTTTTTGGTATTCTCATTCCTATGACGATCGCTTCGGCTGATGGTCTTTACTTACCATTTGTTTTTGCGATTGGAACTGGCCTTCCAGTAATCTTATTTACTTACTTATTAGCTTTTGCAGCTGGAAAGGTGGGTGTATTCTATAATAGAATTACTAAGATCGAGAAGATCATGCGTGTGGTAGCAGGTATAGTTTTTATTATTACGGGTCTGTATTATGTTTCCATTTTTACTGAGATATTAAATTAAAAATTGCAGAATAAATCAAGAAAAGTAAGCGTATTTCAGAAAATGGATATACAATTTGTTTAGAATAAAATGAAAATAAATAAAATAGACTTTGAGCATCTCATAATTGATAAAAGCTACTCGGCACCAGTAATCGTTGAGTTCTCAGCTCCAGGTTGTGGACCATGTCTTTGGATGGAAAACATACTGAAACAAGTGACAAGAGAACTTGATGGAAAGGTTGTTTTTTTTAGCTTATTGATTGAGGATTACCCAATCCAAAAAGTTAAATACGAGATCAAATCTAACCCCACTACATTGCTTTTTATAAATGGGGAGTTAAAGTCAAAACTTAGTGGTGCGTTTCCTAAAATGGTTTTATTACAATGGATTGATGATCATACCTAAACCCGATTTAAATAATCAGTTGTAGGTAACTTGAGTTACACTTACCAAGTCAGTATAGTCGTAGTTTTGGATTAAATAATAATAATAATATGAAATTTTCCGAAATAACAAAAAACGCTACCCCAACCCTTATTGACTTTTATGCTCCTTGGTGTGGTCCATGCAAAGCAATGTCACCTGTTCTAAGTGAAGTAGCTGGAGCTGTGGGAGACAGTGCTAAAATTATAAAGATTGATGTTGATCAACATCAAGCATTGTCTCGAAAACTAGGAATTCGGGGTGTACCAACTTTTATTTTATATAAGGAAGGTAAAATCATTTGGAGAGGATCAGGCATGCAATCAAAGACTGAATTAGTTTCATTAATAAATTCTGCAAACGGAAAACAAATAGTACCCGCTTAGAGGGAACCACAAATTGACGAGCGTATTATGATGCCTTCTAGCCCACTTTACAGACATCAAGTTTGATAGTTTTCAACTTCATCTACATGTAACACAAGTCACTCATTTTATACTCTATGTAGTTTATTTTTGCTCTAATTAAATTACAAACAAATTAATATTAAATCTAAAATGGATATACAATCAATAGTAAATCAAAAAGATGTACACATAATTGATGTTAGAGAATTATCAGAATTTAACGATGGGCACATTGAGGTAGCGCTTCATATGCCTCTTTCATCATTTAGAGATTTTATCGATCAGATAAGAGAAATGAAAGGGCCAAAAGTCTTCTATTGTAGGAGTGGAAACAGAAGTGGTCAAGCAGTTAAGTTTTTATCTGAGATAGGCATAACGGGTGTCTATAACGGAGGATCGCTAATGCTCATGTCTTCTTTCATGATACCCGACTATTCTAATTAAGTAAGAAATACCAAACATAAAATTAATTTCAAATACAATAAACTTATAATAACATGAACAAAATCATCTATATATCCTTTGCAATATTTACATTTTTGAGTACAAATGTGGGATTATCGCAAGAACAAAACATTAAAAGTGTCACCATTGAAGACGCTCAACAATTACTCGCTGATGGTGCTATGTTGGTTGATGTAAGAGAAGATACAGAAGTAACAAAACTTGCATTTCAAACTTGCGAAGTGATCCATATTCCTTTAAGTCAACTCGAAGATAGAGTGAGTGAACTCCCTAAAGATAAAAACCTTCTGATAGCATGCAGATCTGGACAGAGAAGTAAAAAAGCAATTAAGAAACTTCAATCTTATGGTTACGAAAATCTAGCGAATCTAACAGGTGGCATAAAATCCTGGCAAGCAAAAGGATATGCAGTAGTGGTAGATGGTGTCAAACCAGCTAAAAAAGCTTGTTGTTCTAAACAAAAGACGGAAGGCAAAGGATGTTGTTCTAAAAAAGGAAAATTAAAATCTTCATGTGGTTCAAAACAAAAGACAATGTAAACTTTAGCGAAGGTGGGTCCATTCTTTAGATTTATTACGACACCTATTCAAAATTAAAAGACTGGATAGGTCAATTAAAAAATCTAGATAGTGGAAACTGCCATGGCAAGAGAAAAGATCCAATTGGGTTGATTGATTTGGTGAGTTATTTACCGACACAAATTCAAATCAAAACTCAACTCTTTTCTTCCTCCAAAAGGCAATAATGCTAATAAGAATAGAGCATGCGACTGCAATATATACCCAAGAAGGTATTGGTACTGGATCCCCAGCAGCATAAGAATGTAGTCCAGATAGATAATAATTTACACCAAAATAAGTCATCGCTACAGATGCAAAGCCAAATAATGTTGCCAAATTAAAACTGTAGAGAGAGTACATTTTAGGGATGATTCTCATATGTAGTATAAAAGCGTAGACTAATATTGTAACCAAAGCCCATGTCTCTTTGGCATCCCATCCCCAATATCTTCCCCAGGATTCATTTGCCCAGACACCTCCAAGGTATGTACCTATACTTATCATTACTAAACCTCCTACCAGCGTCAATTCACTGATATAGGTCATCTCGGTAATTATTTCCTTGATTCGTTTTTTGTTATTTTCTGACAAGAAGACCATAAGGATAAGATTTATCATTCCGATTATAGCTCCAAGCATTAGGAATCCATAACTACCCGCAATTAACGAAACATGAATTGTCAACCAATAAGATCTCAATACAGGGACAAGTGGAGTTATTTCTGGATCAAGATAACTCAACATGGCTACCAAAAGTATAGTTCCGGCTAAGATCATAGTGGCTGCCAAACCACCAAGAGATTTTCTGGTAAATATAATTCCCGCCAAAGTCGTAGTCCAAGCAATATAAATCATTGATTCATACCCATTACTCCAAGGTGCTCTTTCAGATACATACCACCTTATTCCTAGACCTAAGGTGTGGAATAGAAAACCAGCAATAACCAACCAAATAATATACTTGGTAAACTTCAAAACTTTGGCTTTTGGACTGAATACACTTACGAATAGTAACATTAAAAAAGAAAATCCGAGTATTGAGTAATAAAGGGAAAGTCTACTAAACGCATTAAGCTTGTTTAGTAATATTTCAAGATTGAGTTGTGTGTTTGATGGTATTACATCCCTACCCTTTTCTTTTTGAAAAACAATGAGTTCAGAAACCATTTTGTCCACTAGGCTATAATCACCATTTTGCATTGCGTTGTTCAGTGCGGGCTTGTACGCTGAGAAAAAACGATCAGCTTGCGGTACATTTCCTATTTCACTTTTATGATCAATCTGAGCAGACACCCATTCATTATTTTTGTGCCCTGGTACGGGAATAATCTTAAAAATACGGCCAGAATATATCATGCTAGCAATGTTAACTCGCTCATCAATTTTCATGATATCCTTTTCGAATTGGCCCCTATCTATTGGCTGTAATCCGTAAGCTGTCCTGACTTCTTCTCTAAGTTTATATTCGCCATTGGTGTTAAAAAAATCTTTGTATGCTGCCAAGGGTCCTTTGGCTCCTAATATTTCCTCGAGCTTTTTGTGTTCAGAAATTTTAATCATTGGAACACTTAGCCAAGCTTGTTTATCAGCATACATGCTAAGTATTACTTGATCAGCTGATAAGTTATTTATGGACTCTGTTCTAGCTATTTTCCTTACATACTCTCTAGTAAGTGTATGCATTGGTTTCATCCTTCCTTTATGATCTTGAACAATTACAGCACTGAATAATTCACTATGAGCGGATGATACATTTGATGATATAGGTGCAATAATCTTTTGAGCATTAATCCCCGAAGAAAACATAAGAACTAAAAGCAATGAAAGAAGTCCTTTGTCCATCTTTTTCAATTTCTGCGTAACTTTATAGAATCGACTATTCTTAGTAAAAAACAGCATTATCATACCAATAGTGAGAAGTGCATAACCTAAGTAAGAAATCCATGTTCCAGCAAAATCGTGATTTACGCTCAAGTAAGTCCCTTTCTCATCCTGGTCAAAGGATGATTGGAAAAATCTGTAACCATCATGATCTAGAATATTATTCATAAAAATTCGATAATCCAATTTTAAATCTTCCCTATCATCTATCAATTGGACTTCGCTAGCATATGAAGCGGCACTATTAGTTCCTGGATAACGCTCCATTATAAACTCCTTAAGTCGAACTGCAAAAGGAACAGTTTTGTACTTTGCACCATAAGAAATTGCTAAGCTTATATCATCTGATTTGACAATTGATAATGATCCTGGCAATCCTTTTTTACCATAGACATATGTGGACTTTTGCTCTCCATTGATTGTCACATTCATAATAAGTGCTGTCAAACTTTCGCTTTTCACTTTTTGATTGTCACTTTCTATTTTCACTACTCCACTTTCATTGAAATCCCCAAAAACAAATCCATTTTGCCCATCCGAATAAAGCGACCGCAGTCTCAGAGGATAATACTTTTCACCTGGAATTAATGTATCTCTTTTTTGAGTAGCCATCACCATTTGTGTAAGTGTACGATCAGCCTTTATGAACAACTCTTTGTTTTCATACTTCAAATTAATAGTACCAGGTTGCACAGCGGTTGTAAAATTAAAAATTACCCCACGGAAACGTTTTGTTTCTCCAGGACTGATAAAATACTCTTCCCTTCCGTTTACCCCTCCAAATACAATTTTGAGAGTTGGTTGTCCACCTTCCACCGTTTCCATTATTTGTACTGGATTAGGTATAAATTCTACAACTTCTGTTTCTATTAAGTCATTCCCTATGAGATAGGACTCCTTCAAGTTATTATTGCCTAAAGTGGCAAATAAAACAGGCTCATCAAATTGATATTTATTACCATCTTTTATTACTTCATACTTAAGATAAGTCTCAGCAGATAAAAACTGATTTGATTGATCGTTTTCTCTGATATGCATCATTCCCTCGTAACCAAAATATCTTGTAACACCAGCTCCAATTATTATGATTACCATAGAGAAATGAAAAATTATCAAAGCCCATTTTTTCTGTTGAACCATCCTAAATCGCTTGATGTTGACCATCAATGTAATAGAAAAGAGGACCAATAAAAGTTCGAACCATTTCGTCTTGAAAACAACCTTTTGTGCAGAGCTGGTACCAAAGTCATTTTCAATAAATGTGGCGATAGCTATAGCCGCTGCAAAAACTAATATATAAAGTCCAGCGGCTCTTGTGCCAAAGAGAAAATTTGAGAGCTTTTTTATCAATTGGGATGTATTTATTGAATTCATTATTTAGAAGATACGATTTGGCCATTTTCAACAATAAGATCATATTTATATCCCGCACCAAAGTCCTTATCAAGAACCACAGTTCCTTTCATAGTTACTATATGTCCTTCAGGAACAGCTTGTTCAGACGTGATCACAAGATCAAATTCATCCATACTTCCATCCTTAATATGAATCCAATTTCTACCCATTATATTTGGATTTAGCTTGCTACACTTACCAGAAATCTGAATTTCTTTTCCATTGTACTTTTCTTTATTACTTACCAGTTCAGAGATTTTTATCGATCCTTCTACTTCGATTTGTTTATTGATTTCAGTGTTCTTTGTTTCTATATTTAACAGTGGTTCCTCATTTGATTGGTTTCCATGATTAGCAGCGACAATGTTAGCAACCAAGTATACTTTGTCAAATACTCGATCATGCTCCTTACTTTCGAAATTTGTTTTTAGTATCCCATTTTTATAAAAATAAGTTTCCCCTACCGCTACTTCTTTTTTAGTTGTGGCTATCCAAAACTCTTCTTCTTTCTCCTCCACTTTCAGGTAGACATACTTACTAGTAGGCAGGACCTCCAATACTTTTACCGTATGAACATCACTTGTAACGGGTGCAGATTGAGTATTTGATGAACCACTCTCGTCAGAAAATATGCCTGTGGAATGCGAAGAGGCAATATCTTCATTAGCTATTGTAGTTGCTATTACTTTAGGGCCTTGATTGCAAGAAGCAAGGATTATTGTTAGTCCAATACTGAGTATAAACTTGAATATTTTCATTATTTACTTTTAAATCGTTTTATCAATTTTGTATTTATTCTAATTCTTTGATTGGTTTCTCTATTTGAAATCTCACCCAATATACTTAGTCTTAAACTTTTAGTGAGGCGAAGAGATAGATTAGCACCATAATAATTTTGTGAGCTTGAAAATTCACTACTTCCATAATCATATTTGACAGTTCTGAAGTAGAAATCCCCTTGAAGTTTACGCTTAATTATGGGTCTGGAATATCTGAAGGACATTATTTTACTTTTTAAGTAATTTGATTCATTCATATTTAGGCTAAAAGAAAATCTACCTTTTATTACAGGCAATTTTGAATGGCTTATTGAAGCATTAATGTTATTTGATTTGTTTTGATTATCACTTTGAAATCGCTTACCGTAACTTATAGCAGTATTAATATATTTAAAAGGTTTAAAATTTATTCTACCTCTTATTCCTTGACGTTGTTGATCATCCGCTAAAAGGCGTTCAACTTCAGTTCTTAATGTTTCATAATAGATGATTCTTTTTCTTGCATCATAAGATAAAGATAATGATAACCCTCGATTAACTCGATACCTTGTAGAAAGATAGATATTGGTCAGTCTAGGATTACTTGAAATGACACCATTGATTTTATCATAAATATCTACTTCAGCTGAGGTAAAAAAACTTACTTTTCTCCACAATGTACTTGAATGTTGGAGGTAGGCATATCTTCGATCTATTGGACCTCCATTGTGTTGTTCGAATAAACCAAAAGTAGTCATTGTGTATAACGACTTATTAGATTTTTGATGACCGATATAGCCCCCAAATTCATATAGGTCAGAGTTAAATTCGAATCCAGAAAAATCAGGTTTGAAGCCAGCAACACCTCCTAAGTAGAAATTCTTAAAATACTTATCTACTTGGATTCCATCAATAGGTCCAATCGAAGAAATTTTTCTATTGATTTTTCTACCCAGCGAGATCGACATGGTAGAATCAATATCATAAGTAGCCGCTAGATTATATACATTTACAAAACTAGTTTGATAATCAGCAGGTAAATCTACTTCAATAAAGTTTTTCCTATAATTTACATATGCTTCTAGCGATAGTTTTGAGTTGTTTAAGTTATTTGCATCTATAGAGAACCTCAACAAAGTTCTGTGTCGATCTTTGTTTTCTTCATTTGATAAATTACTATAAGTCGCAGCTGATGCCCTAGCCCTTATTTTTTGTTTGTATGGGCCAATAGAAAGTGAAGAATCATCTTCTTTCAATGTTTCATTTTGTTCATCTACTATTATTTCAGGATCACTAGGTAGATCATTAATTATTTTCTCTTCTTGTTCCCTTTTCTTTTTTTGAAAAACTACGGTATCGTCTACTTCAATTTCACAATTATCAAGTTTGACGCAAATGCACGAGCTTGAAGATTTATTTGTCACCGTCATACAAGGAGAAAGAATACCAGCGTTATTCGCATACAAAGTATCTCCTACATTTATCATTTCTGTGTCTGAAAACCTGACATAGATATTTTCAGATGCTTTAAACGTTACTACTCCATTTTTTGACATCGCATTGTCTTTCTGCCCAAAGAGAGAACTGGATATAAAGAAAATCGATATGACTATTATAATATTTCTCATCGCTAGTCTTCTCCAGTTGGGTGACAAGCAAAACAAGTATTGCTCTCATATACATATCCACTGACGCCATCGTGGTCATCGTCAACTTGGTTTTGGTCATCGTGTTCGTGACAGTCGATACAACTAAAGATAGAAAAGTCAGTTTCATTTATGTGGCAATCCAAACAGAGATTCCACTCGCCTTCATGCTTTCCACTGTAAATGGGGAAGTACTGATTGTCATGATCAAAAGTAGATGGATCCCACGCTGATTCGTTATGACATTCGGTACAATCCGTCGGAAACATTGCTGCAGAGTGATCGGGATTATTAGTATTGTCATAATCTGATTGGTGACATCCTATACAAGTGTTAGGCGTGTTTTCATATCCAGCTGCATGACATTGCAAACAATCATTAGCGATTGTGGCGTGTGCTCCATTAAGAGGCCATATGGTATTGTGGTCGAAAGTTGATGGCGTCCAAGCATCTTCTGTATGACAATCTAGACATTCAGTAGAAAACATAGCCGATGTATGATTAGGATCAGTTGTATTATCGTAATCTGTTTGATGACAGCCTATACACGTATTCGGAGTAGTATTATAATCTCCATTATGGCACGTTACACAATCATTTGCAATCAAGACATGAGCTCCATTTAAAACATAATAATCATTGTGGACATCAAATGTTGCTGGCATCCAATCTACATCAGTAGTATGACAATTGATACAATCCGTAGAGAAATTAAGTGTTTGATGATCTGGGTTTATGGATCCATCAAAATCTACTTGGTGACATCCCACACATTCAGATGGAGTATTGTTATAGTCACCATCATGGCAAGTTGCACAATCAGCCGCTATCGGTATATGAGCTCCAGTCAATGCATAGAAGTCATCATGATTGTCAAAACTAGCAGGTGCCCAACCTATTTCTGTAGTATGACAGCTGATACAATCTGTTGAAATGCCAAGAGCACTATGATTTGGATTTGTAGCTCCATTAAAATCTTCACTATGACAGCCATTACAATCCGTAGTTGTACCTTGATAGCCATTCGCATGACAATCAATACAATCTGTCATAATATGCGCGCCCGTTAGTGGAAAATTTGTGTCATCATGATTGATTCCTTCATCTGCCTCCCCAGTTGGGTGGCAAGCTAGACATGCATTATCTTCATAGATATATCCGCCGACTCCATTATGTTCATTATCCGTCTCAGGATTTAAATGACAACCGACACAAGTAAAAATGGTAAAATTATTTGGATCCGAATGGCAATCTAGACAAACACTCCACTCTCCATCATGTTCACCACTATAGATTGGGAAGTTTTCACCATCATGATCAAATGTTGATGGCTCCCAGGCATCTTGTGTATGACATTCCAAACAATCATTCGGGAACATGGCCGCACTATGAACCGGATTTGTTGTGTTGTCATAGTCTGTCTGATGACACCCAATACATGTATTAGGTGTATTATTATAATCTCCAGTGTGACAAGTAGCACAGTCATTAGCAATTACTGCATGCGCTCCTTCTAATGGATAAAAATCATCATGAATATCAAAAGTAGCTGGCATCCAATCAGCATCTGTCGTGTGACAATTAATACAGTCTGTAGGCAAATTAAGCGTTTGGTGGTTAGGATTTACAGAACCTTCAAAATCCATTTGATGACAACCCACACAATCATTTGGCGTATTGTTATAATCTCCATTATGGCAAGTGGTACATTCCGCCGATATTGGTATATGTGCACCAGTCAATGCATAATAATCGTCATGTACATCAAAAGTGGCAGGTGCCCAGCCTGGTTCAGTTGTATGACAACTTATGCAATCTGTAGAAATGCCAAGAGCACTATGATTTGGATTTGTTGATCCATTAAAATCTTCGCTATGACAGCCATTACAATCGGTAGTCGTGCCTTGAAAACCATTCGCATGACAATCCATACAGTCTGTCATAATGTGCGCGCCGGTAAGTGGAAAATTTGTATCATCATGATTGATTCCTTCATCAGCCTCGCCGGTTGGATGACAAGCAAAACAGGCATTGTCTTCATAGATATAGCCTCCTACCCCATTGTGTTCATCATCTGTTTCCGGGTTTAAGTGGCATCCTATGCACGTGAAAATCATATAATTTGAAGAATTAGTATGACAATCAATACAGTCATTCCATTCTCCCTCATGTTCACCACTATAGATTGGGAAATTTCCCCCATCATGATCAAATGTTGAAGGCGCCCAATTATCTTGAGTATGACATGCCAAACAGTCCGTTCCAAATTGGGCATTCATATGATTCGGATCAGTAGTTTGCTCATAATCTGACTGGTGACAATCGACACATGTATTTGGTGTGTTTTCATATCCGTTGGAGTGACACTGCAAGCATTCTTGAGCGATATCAGCATGCGCACCTTCTAGAGGATAAAACGAATTATGATCAAATGTTGACGGTTCCCAAACATCTTGATTATGACATTGGGTACAATCCGTAGAGAAATTTGCAGCTTCGTGATCTGGGTTATCAGTGCCGTTAAAATCATCAAGGTGACATCCGATACATGTATTTGGTGTATTGTTATAATCTCCGTTATGACAGGTTGCACAATCATTAGCAATCATAATATGAGCTCCTTCTAATGGATAGAAATCATCATGAATATCAAAAGAAGCTGGCATCCAACCTGGCTCTGTCGTATGACAATTAATACAATCCGTTGGTAGATTTATTTCTGTGTGATTAGGATTGAGACTGCCTTCAAAATCCATTGTATGACAATCCACACAATTCGTAGAAGTACCTTCAAAGCCGGCACTATGGCAATCCAAACAATCTACACCAATATGTGATCCAGTCAATGGAAAGCTGGTTTCGTTATGGTCAAAAGCCATATCGGCATCACCAGTTGGGTGACATGCGAAACAAGCATTGTCCTCATAAAGATATCCTGATACCCCTACATGCTCTTCATCCGTTTCTGGGTTAATATGACAATTTATACATTGAAATACTTGAAAATCATTTGGATTGGTATGACAATCTATGCAGTCATTCCATTCTCCTTCATGAGCGCCACTGTAGATCGGAAAGAATTCAGCATCATGATCGAATGTGGATGGTTCCCATGTATCTTGAGTATGACATTGAGTACAATCTGTTGAGAAGTTTGCCGCTTCATGATTTGGATTAGCTGTATTATTAAAATCATCAAGATGGCATCCAATACATGTGTTTGGAGTGTTGTTATAATCTCCATTATGACAAGTAACACAGTCATTTGAAATCATTCCATGTGCTCCTTCCAAAGGATAAAAGTCATCATGAATATCAAATGATGCAGGCAACCATCCTGGATCTGTTGTGTGACAATTTATACAATCTGTTGGGAGGTTTAATTCTGTATGATTGGGATTTATACTTCCTTCGAAATCCATAGTATGACAATCCACACAATTGGTAGACGTGCCTTCAAATCCTTCACTGTGACACTCTAAACAATCTACACCAATATGTGCTCCTGTTAATGGAAAGTTAGTTCCGTCATGGTCAAAGGCCATATCAGCATCTCCTGTGGGATGACAAGCGAGGCAAGCATTATCTTCGTAGATGTATCCAGAAACACCATCATGTTCTTCATCCGTCTCTGGATTTATATGACAACCAATACATTGGAATTCCTGATAGTTGCTTGGATTGGTATGACAATCTAAGCAGTCATTCCATTCTCCTTCATGAGCGCCACTATAGATCGGAAAGAATTCAGTATCATGATCGTATGTCGAAGGCTCCCATGCATCTTCATTGTGGCATTGAGTACAATCTGTTGGGAAATTTGCTGCTTCATGATTAGGATTTGTAGTACTATTGAAATCATCAAGGTGACAACCAACACATGTATTTGGAGTATTGTTATAATCTCCATTATGACAAGCAACGCAGTCATTTGCAATCATAGTATGAGCTCCTTCTAATGGATAAAATTCGTCGTGTATGTCAAATGTAGCTGGTATCCATTCAGGATCTGTTGTATGACAATTGATACAATCAGTAGGTAAATTTATTTCAGTATGGTTTGGATTGATACTTCCTTCGAAGTCTAAAGTATGGCAATCTACACAGTTTGTAGACGTGCCTTCAAATCCTTCACTGTGACATTCTAAACATTCTACACCAATATGAGCTCCAGTTAGTGGAAAAATTGTGTTGTCGTGGTTGAATGCCATGTCCGTATCACCTGTCGGATGACATGCCAGACAAGCATTATCTTCATATGTATATCCCGAAATCCCAATATGTGTATCGTCTGTTTCTGGGTTTTGATGGCAAGAAACACATGTAAAAATGGAATAGTTATCAGGATCTGTATGACAATCTATACATTCACTCCATTGCCCTTCATGCTCACCGCTATAAATTGGAAAAAACTCAGAGTCATGATCTGTAAACTGTGCTGGCATCCACCCTGGATTAGTTGTATGACATTCTCTACAATCAATACTAAAATCCAAAACTTCATGATTAGGAGATGATGCCGAAGTAAAATCATTTTGATGGCAAGAAATACAATCAGGCGAAGCATCACTAAAATTATCAGTAATATGACAAGTCTTACAATCTTGAATATCATGACCCAGCGTCAAAGGAAAGAAAGAATGATCTACTATATCTGTTGCCCAAGAGTCGCCTTCTGGAGAATGACACTCTATACAATTCATTGAAAAACCAACCTCATTATGATTGGGTTGCTGAGTCATATTAAAGTCTTCCAAATGGCAAGACACACAATCATTGCCTACCCTATCAAATCTTAAATTAGTCTCAGAGGTATGACAATCTACACAGCTTAAACCAGCATGTTGCCCTATAAGTGGAAATCCATTCTGTTCATGAATTTCTGGTATTTCATCAACCAACCAGCTATCAGAAGTGTGGCAACGTATACAATCATTACCTACACTCATACTATGCACATCTAAATGGCAATCAATACAACTCGTTAGTGCTTCATTGAACACTAAAGTGCTATGACATTGTCTACAATCGACCTTAGCATGCTCTCCCTCTAATTCAAATTCAGTATCATAGTGATTAAATTTTCCATTATCAATTTGTGGAACTTCTAATCCTGTTGATTTCGATATTACTATTTTCTTTTCTTTTTCAAATTTCCATGAATCATTACTAATTTCCCATCCATCTGTACTATGACAAGCTGTACAATCCATCTTCAGCTCCTCTCCATGTGGATTCTGAGCGAAGGATAAGGTCCAACTTATCAAAAAAAATATTATGAATGGCAGTCTATACACTCGTATCTTTCTATTTTATAAATTACTTTAATTTTTCCATTTTCTACTTTTGCATCTTTATGGCAACCTCTGCAATCAACTGCTATATGTGCACCTTCAAGAGGGAATGCTGTTGTATTATGATCAAAATTTTCTGGTAGCCAACTATCTGTAATATGACATCGGATACAATCTATTACTCCATCGATGACAAACTGATCATCATGGACATTTTCATGGCAAGAAACACATTGGGAATTAAGATTTGCAAACTCTTGAGAAACGCTGTTGTCAGATTGATTTTCTTCAAAATGACATAATCTGCAATCTGTACTAGAATGCTGACCTGAAAGCGGCCAGTCTGTTGTACTATGATCAAACATAACGATTTTCCAGCTTTCTGAGGTATGACAACTAGAACAATTTTTCTCAGGATAGAATTTTTCTGATATCAAACCATAATGAATATCATCATGACAATCAATGCATGATTCACCAATATTTCTGAATGACCAATGATCTTCGCTTACATGACACGCGAAACAAGGAGTTGCCATATGCGAACCCTCCAATGGGAAAGACGATGCATTATGATCTTCAAATCCATAAGTTGTGTATGTAAATTTTTCATCTAAAGTATGGCATTCTATACAATCAGGGCTTGTTACGTTCTTCGTAAACTCACCGTTATGGTAATCTTCATGGCAATTTTTACATTCTAAAAAATCAATTGATTCCGTTAATCTTTCACCATGGCAAGATTTGCACTCCACTCCAACATGTTGTCCTTCTAGAGGGTAATCCGTAACAGTATGGTCGAAAAAATCCATATCCTTAAGCATGAAGAAACTTTCTTCAGTATGACATTTTATACATTCAGTACCAAACTTACCTTCATGGACATCATCATGGCATTCAATGCAGTTATTTTCAGGAATATTTAGTTTGTCCTGAAAGACTGCTTTAGCATTTGAAGTTTGACTGTGACATTCAAAACAATTCACTGTTTTATGGCTGCCTTTTAATTCAAAGTTTGTTTTGTTATGATCAAATTTAACCCTCCCAATAAAGTTTGTAAAAGAAGATTCGGTATGACATTGTGCACAAGCTCCCACCAATTGACCACTATGAGGATCACTATGGCAATCAACGCAACTATTAAAAGTTAGATCCGTAAACTGCTGAAAGTCATTGCCATTCTTAACGCTTACAGGGTGACACTCGATGCAATCAGCTGAAATGTGTGCTCCTTTCAAAGAGAAATCAGCATCATCATGATCAAATTTAACTGCAGGATCAAAACTGTCAAAGTTGTGGCATTGCAGACAATCATTTCCGAGTGTTTGTTGATGAAAATCATCATGGCAATCTAGACATGCCGTTTCTAGCCCTAAAAATGTGCCTTCCCGCTTCCTGATTTCTGAATCCTTAATATTATCTGGCTGATGACATTCTTTACAATCAATTATGGCATGATTTCCGTCTAACGAATACCCAGACAAATCATGGTCAAATGTATCTTCATCGAATCTAACCATATTGAATTTTCGACCATGATGTTCATTATGACAATCAATACATTTTTTTGCAGACACATCCGATGATACATGAAAGCCTCTATTCATTTGTATCAAATTTTCTATCTCCCTATGACAATCCAAGCATTTATTATCTGGCACTTTATTACCTAAATCATGACATTGCGTACAGTTGCTGATACCTTCAAGATGAGAGTGCGCCGCAGACAAATCCCCAGGCGATATCTGTCCGTTGCTCTGTACAACGGCTACTAGTATCAAAAGAAAACTATATGTCCACTTTACTTTCATTTATGCACCATGCTTTTTCATTATATAGCCAAATCGTTTTTGAATATCAATACCCGCATTGGAAAGAAATTTAGCTGTCTCTTATACACATCTCCGAGCC
>OJIO01000718.1_pt1 | contig 18851 bp, 22 predicted proteins | sample 1595621 | NCBI WGS metagenome assembly OJIO01 (sample SAMN05416776, study PRJEB24817) | seawater metagenome | isolation source: Sea water | place: Canada:Atlantic | collected 2013-07
CGAGATTTCTGCCTGTCTCGTGGGCTCGGAGATGTGTATAAGAGACAGGACAAATCTCACTCTTTTTTTGTAAATTAGTAGTAACTCACCTATTAAACAAATATTAAAATTATGAAGACATTATTTATTAATTTATTTGTTGCAATGCTTCTGGTATCTTGTAAAAACGAAACTAATTCAATGGCAAACAAAACAGAAGAAACTACTAACTTATCTCTTCAAGGCACTTGGGAATTGGTTGGTTTTTATAATTATGTAGATAACAAAGTTGTAGATTCATTTGACACAAATGAAGGTTACCGACAAGTAAAAATGTATACTCCAACGAAGGTAATGTGGAGTAAACATGTTCCTACAGACTCAACTGAATGGTTTGGTTATGGAAGTTATAATATAAAAGATAAACACCTTATTGAAGTTTTAGATTATGGTTCTAAAATGATGAAAAGAATAATCCAAGAGAAAAAAGAGTTTACCTATGAATTAAATTTAGAAAAAAATAGATTTAGTCAGATTGAATTAGATGAAGATGGAAACAGAATCTATTCCGAAAACTATAAACGAATAGAGTAAACAAAAAAGCTGAACAAATGTTCAGCTTTTTTTTATTAAGTCGGGGTGGCAGGATGATAACTAAACCGCCACTATGCAGTAAAATCAATACTTTCAGAAATAGACTAAAACAGTGTGAACCGAATTGTAGACCTATCTGTTAGTTTGAAATAGTATTATTTATCTGAACGTCTTACTACAAATTTACAATTTTAAACCCATTAAAACCAGTCAATTTGTATCAAATATTATGATTAATCTATTAAATATTTGTTGACAGTTTCCTCTTCTATTCCGCTGTATTCAACGAATTCTTTAATTGTAACAAATTGGTAAGATTTCTTTCCAAAGTAGTTTCTAATGTCATTTAAAAGCTTACGTCCATAACGTTCACTACGTCCTGTGATACGCTGAATATCTTTTGGGTATATGCAAGCTCTTTTTGGGGTCATAATACTTTATCTATGCTTTATCCGTACATCATCCATACTTCATTGTTTTATGTTTATGGTGATGATGATGCGTTGTTAAAATGTTGGAAACCCGAATGGGTTTTCAATATTTTAATGACGTTTTTGGTTGTATCGGAATGGATGACCGAAAACGGCATTTGATTTTTAACAACGCGCTATAAAATTACGTGATTTGGTTCCATTAATCAAAAAACGAATTATTATGGCAAAACAAACAGGAATTATTAAACTAAAAGGAACTATTGGTGGTATTTCCTTTTACAAAACAAGTGACGGACATCTAGCACGCGAAAAAGGCGGTGTTGATGGTAATCGTATTGCAAACGATCCTGCGTTTCAAAGAACGCGTGAAAATGGGTCTGAATTTGGACGCGCTGGTAAAGGTGGTAAACTGTTGCGAAATGCTATTCGTATTCTTTTGCAAAATGCTAAAGATAAACGTGTAACAAGTCGATTAACAAAAGATCTCTTGGCTATCATTAAAACTGATACCGTTAATGAGAGAGGATTGCGAACTTTGACTGATGGTGATTTCAACTTATTATCAGGTTTTGAGTTCAACCTCAACGGAAAGTTAGGAACGACTTTATTTGCTCCATTTGTGAATGCATTTGACCGTGTTACAGGTGATGCGACTTTAGACCTTGCTCCATTCTCTCCAACTTTGAGAATTGCTGCTCCTACGGGAACTACTCATTTTAAAGTGGTTATGGGTGCTGCAGAATTAGATTTTGAAAATGAAACTTCAACTTTTGAAAATGATGAAACTGCAATTTTACCTTATTCTGCTGCTGATACAGCTGCAATTACTTTATCAGCAACAGTAACAGCAAACTCTACAGTAGATGTTGTTCAAGTGCTGGGTATTGAGTTTTATCAAGAGGTTAATGGTCAAATGTATGCCCTAAAGAACGGTGCTTACAACGCTTTAGCTGTTGTTATTGTAGATACTCCATAATTATGGAATTAGTGTTGCATAGAGCTTATTTTAAAGAGGGTACCAATGGTACTCTCTTTAATTCTGATAGATTTCTTTGTTATACTATCGAATTGCCCTGGAAGGATAATAAACGAAATGTTTCATGTATTCCAGAAGGACAATATGAGATAGAACCTCGTTTTTCTAAACGATTTAAGCATCATCTAATTTTGAAGGATGTAAAAGGCAGAAGTTTTATACTCTTTCATCCTGCAAATGATGCTTTAAAAGATTTAGAAGGTTGTATAGCTCCAGTAACTTATTTAAGTGGCATTGGTAAAGGTGTTTACTCTAAAAATGCATTGCAAAAACTGTTGTCTCTGGTTTATCAAGCTCAAGACCGAAAAGAAACCATTTTATTAACTATTAAATCACAAAATTATGAATATTGTAGAACGATATAAAAAACCAACTCCCAAATTTTTTAAACTTTTACGCAATATCGGTATTGCTTTGGCTACTGCTGGTGGTGCTATCATAGCTGCGCCAATTAGCATGCCTACCATTGTGGTAACCATCGCAACTTATATGACTGTTGCCGGAACTGTGGCCACCGCAGTAAGTCAAGCGGTTGTTACTGATGATGAAAAAACAGAGGCTGATGAGGTTAACAATGGATTATAACACTAAATCTGCCATAGTTGGTGGTACTTTCTTTTCATCAATAATGAATATTGGCGTTGCCGATTTGATAACTACCATTGTTTTGGCTTTTGTTGGTGCTGCCGTGAGTTTTTTTGTTTCAATGATTTTAAAGTTTCTATTTGAAAGAGTTAAAACCAGATTCAAAAAATAAGCTTTAGCAATAAGGAAAATCCATGTACAGTTATCTTAAGTTTTTTTAATTTTAAAATACTCTGGGAAATTTAGTAAAAAGGCACTTGTGTTGGCTTCAAATAAACTCAAGTGCCTACCGTTAAACTTAATCTTAAAAGCAGCTAAATTTTCATCAATTTTCAAGCCTCTACATATGCAACTATAATCATCTGTAAATTGCTGATTCAATTTATTAATCCATCGGTGAATCTTATTTGCAGTACTTACAACATCATGACCATGACCAGAAGTCATACCTCCGAAACCTGGACCAAAGTATATAGTACCTTTTATTTTAGTCATTCCAGTATTTATGCCTTTATCCCACAATGACTGTCTTTCTATGGCATTAAAATGATGTGATAAATCTAATGCCCCTTTGACTTTTAACGGTTCCATAATTTCTGGAAAATAATCATGTAAAATTTCTAACCATTTTTGGTCACCAAAAACACCATTTCTATGTTTATCTGTCCCTAAAAACAGAGCACTATCATCATCTATGTATATAAATAATAGTTCATTACCTTGCTTAACAAAATCTGACTTCCCGTCCTTTTTTGAGGATAAATGAAAATGATGGATTTTCCAAGAATTCAACATATGATTATGAAATTTGGATTGCAAAAGTTTTTTACTTTGAAACACGTTCAAGTCCTGACCTGATTTAGACAGATTAAACAAATGTTCAATCACATCTTTTTTTGGATGAGTAAATAGGTCATACAGCAGTGGTGGACTCATTACTGTTCTTCTTACCTTGGGATCAATAAACTTAAATCTGACTGTTAAATAGTCAATCAATGCATCATCAAAGCTTTTTTTTCTAGAAATTCTAAATCCCATCTCTTCCGATGCTTTAATTATTTCTTCCAATAAATCCCTTTTAAAATCTAACATAACAAAACTAAATGTTTTTAAAATCGTGAATTTAATAAATGTAGTTTGAATTTTTGGGGCAAAGTGTCGTAGGTGGAAGTGATTTTTGATGTTAAGTGGTTGGAAAGAAAAATAAAGGGCATTTGATAAAATGCTCTTTTTTTATGCGGGGTGTTGAGGTGGGTAAATGAAAAGAGTGATTCCCTGATAAGGGATTGAACGAATGAAATGCATCCTACCGCAGACAATTGGCAAACATTAATAATTGCTGTAACCTACACCGCTAAAAAGGGTGGTGGGGAAAAGTGGCAAAGTTGTAAGTTCTACACTTCAATTGAAGTTCGGAATTGGCGGCTGGTTAGTGGATATTTTACATAATGGCGTTATAGTACAGAAAGTGAATGAATGCTACTATAACAGACCGTTATGTAAACATAGCTTTGGGTAGTGTTTAAATTATTAGCTTATGGCAAAGTGTAGCTCTTTACAGTTGTGAACGAGGTACGAGTAAGCAAGCTGTAATGTGCTGCATAAGCGTTGGCAATTTAAACACTACATGAGCAAGGAAAGCGGAACAAACCAAAAGACAGAGGATTTTGAGCTTTCGACAAGCTCAAGCCAGGGCAAGTGAAAAAACTGGGTTTTGGTTTGTGGGGAATTTATTGGCAACATCCTAAAAAGTATGTAATCAATCTCCTTTCTTATGTTTATGTGGTTTCAGTGATGGAGTATTTTTAGGAGTTTTCTTATTATCTCGTTGACGTCTGTCTGGTTTCCCTGTTGAATCAGCAATTCTTTTTGGCCCTGGTTTAATTCCCATAATCTTAATATTTAATGTTAAGTTTTGATTAATTAAAGCTAATCATTTTTGGCAAACCATAATTTGAAAATCATTGAAACTTATAAACACTTCAAAAAAAAATTATAGCTACCAGTTTTGTAGCAGTAGGCTCAATATCGTAATAGCAGACAAACCACAAAAGTGTTAGTGCTGAACATGTTAAAATATTTTTCAACTGTGCTAATACAGGCTAGGGACTTTGAGCTTTTCGAACGGCTCAAGACAGGGCAAGCGATAAAACTGGGTTTTGGTTTGTGGGGATATTGCAAAATTAACAGTACAACTAATCACTAAATTTAGTTATCAGGATGTATAAAAACAATATTCCCTTTATTTGAAATCTCATTTATTAAATCTGTATCAAGTAAAGAACCTTCTCTATTTTTTAAGAGTAAAGTAATATGTCTTGAATCTGGATCTTCTGTTGCTACATAAGGAAAGTTTTCTATTTTATTAACATGATAAAAATTCTTGAATTCAGAATGATGTATATATATTTTTACCTCATTTTCAGTTTTATAAAGTATGGCCGTATATAATTTCTCTGGTAATTCTTTTTCTTTATAAAGATCAAAACATAACATAGATTTTTTCAATTCTTGTGAACATGCACATTTAATTGTCTTGCCTAAAATTAAGTTATCATTTTTTTTAGATACCTGATTAAAAATAAAATCTTTAGCAAACTGATCAATAGTATCATCAGAAATTGATTCAGTTAAATTATGCACTGTGGCATCATTTAAACTTATTTTTTTGATATTAAATGTTTCTGGTTTCGTTAAACCATTCTCTTCAAAAACCAGATCTATAGCCTCCATACGATAGCCTTGTTTGCCACAGAAGGATTTATAAAATTGGTCATCATTAGTCAAAAAAACAGAATGAGATTCTTTGATAAATTCTTGAGGATAAATACTTGATAAAAGTACGAGGCTATCTTCTTTTGATAGTCTGGAAGACAACAAAAGTTCTTGATGTGGGTGCCATAAACCTTGATGCAATATATGGTCATCGTATTGAATACCAAAATCATCATTTAACTTTTGAAGTTCAGCTTCAATATCTAATTTTATATCCTCATAACATGCTTCATAATCAAGTTCTGGAGCTTTAAATTCATTACGATATTTTAAGGCAGAACTAAAATTCATTTTTCCTTCTGTAGATGAATATAATTTCCGCAGATAATGCTCTAATTTTCTAATGCCTATATATTCAAAAGTCACAAAGCGTGAGCATACTATATCAACAAAAGGTGAGTTTTTTAAACAATCATAAAACCTATTAAAGCTTGGATAACTTTCATCAATTAAATAAGCCAAAAGTTGGGTATCCAATGCAATTTTTATCTTAAACGTAGGGTCAACCACGGTGTTAATTTCTGTCATACTATTATTTACTGAAGATGGTTATTAACAAATTCCTCATCGATAATTTTACAATTAGATTCATCCGCTGCTCTTTCTACTAAAAAATGTAATTTACGCAACGCTAACCTTGGTAATTCTCCCGATGACTTATTAACTAAATTTAATGCCTCTTCTGTAAATGGTACAAATGACTCATTTGATTCCCTACTTAAATTAAGATAATTTGTTACTAATTTTCGGAATTGTTCGGCAGACAATCTTTCTATATTAATTTCGCGATCCGTAAGACGATCTGCTAACGGTGGAGATATCTTTCTAATGTCTTCTAATGCTGTTCTTGTTAACGCAATTAACAAACACCACCGTCTTTCTTTGTCAATCAAAGCTCTTAAATTATATGCATAAGAGTCACTCTCTTTTTTTGTTAACCTACCAGAAGTTATGTCTTCAAATTCATCTACTAATAAATAGAAACGCTCAAAGCCTTGGTCTTGTATAATATCAATTATAGCATTAAGTAATTTAACGACCTTTTTATCAAGGTATTTACCAGATCCAGAAGTAATAGTCTCCCATGTTTTACTTACACCAAAATCTTCAGCTATTAGATTATAAAAGTAATCAGCAATGACAGCATCATTATTTCTTTTCTCTAAAATTTTTAGAATAATTGTTTTTAATGTTTCATTGAGCTTTGCTCGTGCCTGCTTATTATTTATTTGATTAATGAAAGCATCCAAGAAAGCTTTATGGTTAGCTTCATTTTCGACAGAAAATGGATCCAAATCATCTCCAAACATTTTACCCTGTGGATTAGTCAAAAATTTAGAAAGTTCAGATTTATATTCATTATTTTCATCTTTAATATCATCTATTACTTGAGTCCATAGGTATTTTTTAAATTGCTCTTGACCTATCCTCTCTATAATTGAACCAATTAACTGTGAAAGAGTCGTCCCAGGGTTATTTATATAAATTGCAAAGGCTTTTTTACTTTCACTTTGAATTATAGATTTAGCATATAAAAGTAATTGTGTCTTACCTGTACCATAATCTCCAGTGATTGTTCCAATTAATTTTTGATCTTCTTCACTTGAAGCATAAAGTGAATCTGCAATATATTCAGCCACTTGACGATGAACATTTTCATCGATTGGAGTTAATGCTTTTGTTTGTTCTGAAGATTCATTTATATTAGCTGTACCAGACTTTGGGAAAGGGTTAGAATTCAAGTTTAATACTTTATACCTGTCCTGGTCTTTTTGATTCGCTCTGTTTTTTAAAATTTGATTTACATCTATTGTCATTGTCTAATAATAAGGTGTGAAACATAGCTATCATTTATAATTGGATACAAATATGTAGCTGCTTTAATTTTTTCTTGATTATTGCTTCCTTTTACGATAAAAACTGCTGAAGTTCGTTCATAAGTTAAATCATCATTACATTTTATTTGAGAAACTATGAATTCTTTAATTTCATTAACAGAATACCGAAAATCTTTAGCGATTTGAAATACAAGTTCTGGAATAGAAATTTGCCTCTTGCTTATTTTCAAACTTAAAATATACTCTCTTAAAATAAATGGCTCAAATGGTTTTATAAAATAAGACATTGTAATATCTTTATTATCTGCTGTTTTAATATTAACCAGATTTAAATTGAACTTCTCCATTAAATTTAACGTGACACCCCACTTGAGAAACACTTCATAAAATCTCATTAAATGAGATGATTTTTCATCAATGATATAAACAGTTTCAATATTATCCAACTGAAGTATTACTTTATTAAAAAATTTACCTTCCTTCATCGCATAAATTGGCTTTGAATAATTGGTCAATTGATCTAAACTAATTGATTCAAACTTACTATGTATATCAGGCGTCGGACTTATATACCAAGTTGCGATCTCTTTAAACCTAAAATAATTAAAAAAGATAATCCTAAAATCATCAAAGTCTTTAGGTGTAATTGGATTACCTGGTTTTGAACCTTCAAACAAATTACTTGTCACGTTATAATTTTGGTCTACAAGACCAAAATTTTTAATGCCATTTACGTATTCTAATATCTTCCTGTCAGACCACTTGTGACTTAAATCACTTGTTGTTTTTAAATATTCCTCTCTAATTTTTTTAATATCGAGTTTATTAGGATCGCTATTCTTTATAATTAAATATATATCCTTTACCGGTTGTAAAAAATAAACATTTGAGTATGACCAACCCTTGTCATATTTCTCAACCACCTCTTTATCACTTAAAATAGGAAGTATTTTAGTTGGCAAATTATTTATGTTTTCAATTCTTTTATTCAAGAACAAGAATATTTTCTGATAGTTTAACATTATGGCGATAAGTAAGAGATTGCCATTTAGTCCCTCTTTCACGGATTTTAACAATACTATATTTATTGAACCCGCAGTTTTTTGCTATTTCTCCTAAAATTCTTGTTGTATCTATAAACACACCATAAGGTGCTGAATCACCTAAAACTAAATAAGCTTTACTACCAGAGCTTAATACCCTTTTCATTTCTAAAAAAACTTGGTACATATCTTCAAAATAATATAAAGCAAGAATATGAAAACTCTTTTTTCCTTTCCTTGTTTTACTTATTGCCTCAATTCTTGCAATATCAGGAAGTATATTATCAATAACCTCCTTATTATGTAAATAGAATTCTCCTTCTTTCCAAGCTTCAAGATCAAATTCAGATTCTTTATAGTGTGTAGTAGCCCCTGTAACCAAATTCTTTCTTACTTTTTCTGTAATCTCACTCCAATCATTAGTAAACCCAAAAAAATGTGAACAAACTTTTGAAACTTCACCATAATCCAAATTATTAAGATATGGAGGTGATGTTATACAAATTGTACAAGAATTATCTTCAATAAAAGTATTTTGTTGTCTTGAATCGTGAAAATATATTTCAGTTGTGATTGGTTTATCGATTACAGTGCCTAAATCTTCTATCATTTTAAAAACTGTATTTTTAAAAGTGTCAAACGCTGACAAAGAATTATTTAATGTTTTACTTCTTGAAATATATGGAATTGCTATGGGATGAATACTAACTTTATGTAACGATTGAGTTAGAGCTAAATTCAGAAATGTGGTAACATCTTCATCTTTTACAGTTTCTATTATGTAATCTCTAATAAAATAAAGCTGATATAAATCATTTTTTGAATATAAAGTCTCTAATAATTTGTGATAGGGCTTTTGATATTTCCCTTCAAATATATTTTTCTCTAAACCTATGATAACTTGCTTAATAGTATCTATATTAACCGACCAATTAAGCTTTCCTTTGATAACATTATAAAGTAGCTCTTGTCCTTCATTACCAATAGCTTTAATACCATGTTTTTGAGCTGAAACCAATGTTGTCCCACAACCTGCAAAGCTTTCATATATACAATCATCTGGACCAAGATTCTCTATTTCTATGATCTTCTGAACAAGTTTATAAGAAAAGCCTGCTGTAAATCTATACCAGTCATGAATAGGGTTATTTCGGTTATCTTTTGCTGTTCCAATGTTTTTATGTAAATCCAGTAAACTCATATTGTATAATACACCTTTAAAAAAGCTTGTCAATTATTATCAAGAACAATACTTTATTACAAATATATTTAAGTTAAAGTACAATTTTCTACTATTCTCGGTTTATTTAAACTATAATTAGAAAGTTGTTAAACAGTTTTTTTAGATACATTAAACTTTGTGTTTATTTAACCGCTAACAAATTCATTTTATCATTTATATTTTTCTGAATGTTAAAACCTATAAATTGAATGCTTTTGACATTAAGGTTTGTTCTTTATTAGGTATGCCAATTGCTTTAGCAACTTTTTGCCAGATAGATACTACAGCTACTACTTCATTTATGATTTTGTCCATTTGCTTGTTATCTAAACGGAAAAACTCGCCTACACTTTTTGCTAAATCATAATCAAGTGCATTGTTATCCATGTCGATATTAAGTGCTAAACCGTCTTTATCTATGGATGGGTTTAAGTCGTAAGCTGGTGATAATATCCAACCTTGATTGGTTAAAATAAAACCATGGTTGCGTAAATGGTCATCGGTATTTGAAATAGCGATATTAAAGACTATTCTACGCCACAACTGCTCTAAATTATCATTAACCATAGCTCCATAGTTTTGAATGAATTCTGCTAATTCCAAATAGCTTGCTGGATTATCTCTTATAGTATCTTCATTATTTCCTGTCATAGTCATAGCAGATGCAAAATGAAGTCTACAGCCTTCTTCACGGTCAAATCTTTTAGTAAAAAATGTATTGAAACTACCGCTGATTTTTTCAATTTTTGATGGTGCCATATGGATGCCTGCCTTTATTGCTAACTGATAGGCCAGGTATTCCCATGCAGCTTTGTCTACTGTATCGTTTTTTGAAGGAAACTTTGCAATCCATAACTCCTCATTTTCATCTAATATATTAGCCTTCGGTCTTGCACCGCCTAAAGAGGATCCTGGAGCCATTAAAACAGCCAGCCATTTTTTTACTTCATCATTGTCATCGTCATTTTCAAAATTCTTTGCTGCTTCTTGCAGCTCTCTAATGGATGACCACGGTGGTGTTGGATTTAGTTCATTATCATCTAAAAATGGCCCTTCTGGGTCTAATTTGAAGCGCAACGCACCCATTCGGCTTTCGTCGTAAACCCCTAACAAATAATCTATTTCGTATAATGTTTTTGCCTTTTCATTATTTGCAGCTGCTTGTTGTGACGCCCTACGTTTCATAAGTGTGCGCCCCCAAGTATCAGGCATACTATCCAAGAACACACCAAAATTTTCTTTATTGTTTGGGTATTGTGGGCCACTATAGAATTGAATGTCCGGATCCAATAACATTTGTTCTTTGGATTTTAACCAATCTTTATCATATTCAAAACTGAATGCTTTCTTTCCTTTTGCATACAATGCGGAAAGGACTCCCATTAATTGCGGTTCTTCCAAACCTTTCCAATGTGCGTATATGTATATGTCTTGTTTACCGGTTGCCATTTCTACTTTATCTCATGAGATTACTCATGCATTATTATTTTAATGTTTTTTGTATTCGTGAATGCTTTGCATTTGCCACGCTTTGCTCGCAATGACATTGAGGGTTTAAATTAAATCTAGGTCTTGCAGTTTTCTACCAAATTCATCATCGGCTGCGAGTTTTAGAAAATCGTCTTGAAGTCCCAACACTCGTAATACGTTAAAATAAGCTCCAATTGTTACACTTGGGTTTCCAGACTCAATCAGATATAATGTACTCCTAACAATATCTGCTCTTTCGGCAACTTGCTCTTGTGTTAGCTTCCTTCTCTTACGAGCTAATTTTATATTCTCTCCCATCTGTTTGAGTATTTCTTTGTGTTTCGGAAACAGTATTTGCTTTTTCTTATTCATCACTACATGATTGTTATTTCATACAAATATAGCTTTTTTGATTGAAATAACAATCATTTTATTATTTTGTGTTTTTAAAATAGATTGCTTCACCCTACCGGGTTCGCAATGACAACGACGATTAAGTTTTGGCAAATTTTGAGTTTTTTTGCCAAAGTTTAATTTGGTGTTTTGACTAGGATTTATTGGCCACCTCGCCAGCTGGCCCCTTCGCTAAAAACATCCACTGGATGTTTTTTAACGCTTGGATCGGTGTTGTGTCGGTGTTGTGCATTATTTTCTCTTGTCAATACTTTGCTCATTAAAAGCTATCAAATTGAAGAGTTACTCGTCTCGTTTATATTTCAAATTAAGGAACTCGTGAATGTTTAACTACGTTTATCCTTACTACTCGAATCAAAGCTTATCAGATTAAACATTTGCCTCATTCGAGAACGCACACGATTTCCATATCTTTCTTCTAATTCCTGTGCGTTTAAGTTTGTTGTGGCGTGGGTTCTAATTTTCCGCTGAAGAAATAAATCGTAGCGAGATAAGAGGATTTCACCCAATACATTGCAGTCTTTACCAAAATGTCTTCCGGTTGTTTCTACTCCTAAATCATCAAAACAATAAAAACTACTATTGCCATATTCTTGAATGGTTTTGTAACCAATGTTATTGAAAGCAAACGTGATGTTTCTTGCTGGAATAACTTCATAGGGTTTATGGTGTGGTACAATATGCCTTAACAGTTTCATTAAACTGGTTTTACCACAACCCACAGGACCAGATAACAGAATGCCTTTGTTTGGATCTATATTTAGTTTTTCACAAGCTTCAAAATCGCGAATGAAATAGATACACAGTTTGTAAAGCACCACCTCATCTTCTTCATAAACTTTGAAGTTTTTGCCAAACATCAATTTCCCTTTTGCATCGAGGTAAATGAGTATACTTTTGAAATCATATTGAATACAATTGTCTTTTAACTCTCCAAGTTTGTATTGGACACCTTTCTCAACAATGATATGTGGGTTCTCATTTTTCATAAAGGTTCATTGTAGTTTTTGTTTTTAGTAGTCTTTAGGTTGTCCGTATTTGGAACACTGCTGTTTTGTTTTGAATCATTTTCAGAATCATTAAAATCTGAATTTTTAAAATTTTCTTGTTTATTACTGTTTTTGTTTTTTATAGTTTGTATATGTTTATATATAGGTACCAGTGCTTGTCCAGTACTTGTCTCAATTTGAGTAGAGTTGTGTCCTACTACTTGTCCAGAACTTGTCCCAAATTTGAACATCTTAATTTTGCTACCACGATATGGGTTGTGTGATGGGAAATACACAATATATTTCCAATGATTTAATTCCTTGATGCATCTGTGATAAGTAGATTTAGAGCCTATTTTAGATAACTGCATAACCTCATCACGGTTTATAAAAAACTCTTCTAAAAATCGGTTTAAATTCCACAAGTGAAATAAGGCTATGTATAAGCTTATATGTGTTGGATTTAGTCGACTATCTTTTGAGAATTGGTTGAAAACCTCATTGAGGTGTTTAATATAATTAACGTCTTGCATAATATTTCTTTATGTTCATTTTTGTCTTGACACAAAAACGAACCAAAAAAGTCAAGACTTCATATTAATTCCTTGAAAATCGACATCAATGATTTATCATGCGCATTGCAACCGTTTCCCTTCGGCAATGCTCCACTACCCACCGCTAATCATTAATTTGATTTTACTACTGAATTAATATAGAGGTCATTTTATTTAAAACTTATTATGGATGCGGTTTGCTTCCATTACTTTTTGGATTTCTTCATAATCGTAATAGATTACTCCTCCTACTTTGGTATATGGTAAAGTGCCATTGATACGAAGATTTTGTAATGTTCCTGGTGAAATACTTAACAGGTCTCTAACTTCTGGTGATTTAAGCCATTTTTTAGGCGCGAAACCTGATTGGTGATTGATGATTGCTTTAATGTCTTCTAATAATTCTTCTTTAAATTCACGAAGATCTTCAGTAGTGATAATTGTTGCTGCCATAGTAAAGTTTTTAGTTTAAAATAGCTGCCGCCTCAAACTTTCATTCTCGGCAGCAGCTATTAATGTGATTTAGCTCACGACCTTTTATGTTTTATTAAATCGGTGTTCGTGAATCTGCGATTTACTGCGCTAAATCTTGATTTGACTTTCGTTTGGCAAATATGAAGTGAATTAGTGGGGTTTATTCACAAGTAAAACCCAAGTTGGGTTATTTTATTTACTCATTTTTAATGGTTTACATTAATATAATTTGTTAATAGTTTCAAATAGAACAATAACTAAAACACTATAAACTTTATGATTAAAAGCTACTTTTTAAAACACCCAAGTTGGGTGTTTTTATTCATCTGCACTTTCCATTCTGGTAACCAATGAATCTTTCATTTTATCCAAAAATTTAGTTTGATTTGTTTTGCGTGAACGTATCTCTAAATAGGTTCTGTAATAATCCCCTAAATCGATATTAAATAAACGTTCACAAGCTGTTGCCATTTCTTTGATATCAGCTGTACCACTATTAATTGCTCCAGAACTTTGCAATGCATAAATGAGCTCAATTAAATCGGTTTTATTGGCTGTCCAGAACAGTCTTGACTGATTTTTAAAAGGATTAATTACTGTTTCCATTCCGTTACTATCTTCAAGTTTATCAATTTCTGTTTTTAAGTAAACAATAAGCATGTCATAGGCCAATATAGTAGCTACTGTACTATCGTGACTTGTGGAGAATTTATCATCTATAAAAAAAGAGAATGTATCTGGGAATAAGCGAATATCTGCTTTACCTCTAACAAAATAATGCTCATCTAAAAATGTTGCTCCTCTACGATAATAATGGTAAAACTCAAGGTTATCATTAAAATAATTTTGCAATTTATCTATATGCTTATTAAAGTATTTTATTTGTGATTTATTACTAGACCTAGGTCTTTTACTTTCTATGTTGAATAATATCTGATAGTAAATTAGCTTGCTAAACACTTGAGGCTTTATTTGTTTGAAATAATATATTTCATCCTCAATGTTTTTAATTTTTTCTGAAATATTATTACGTAATTTGATTAGTGCATCTTGTGATATTTTAATTCCTTTTTCTGCTCGCAGCAATACGTCTTCAATTTCATTTTCGAGTAACTCTAATCCTGAATCCAAGTCAGAGAGTATCACTACATACTTATTCATTTAATTTACTTTACCAAAACTATTTTGCTTTCTTGCAAGTATTTCATTGCTTCTATTGCAACTTGTCTTGGTTTTTTAGGATTGAACCCTAACTCTGCTCTCGCTTTTGAAATATCAAAATCTTGTTGCAGTCCAGAAAACATTGCGATGTCTTTGGTTGTTAGCAAAGGAGCTTTTCCACTAATTTTGCTTCCAATTTCCATAAACCAGGCAACAATAAAGAGTATTGCTTTGGGAACAGCTATTGGTAGTTTTATTTTTAGTTCTGGATAAAGTTCCTGTGCAATTCTTGTGGTTTCCTTTAAAGACATACATTTTTCATTGGCCAAGATATAACGTTCACCTGTTCTTCCTTTTGTTGCAGCCAAATAACAACCCAAGGCGACATCTTTTACATCAATCCAATTCATTGTTATATTGGTTTCAACCGGAATTTCTTTTTTCAAAATTAGTTTGATGATGTTGTAAGAAACATTTAATGGTGCAAAGGCTTCAGAACCTATCATTCCTGAAGGTAAAACAGCGACTAATTCAATATTGTGTTTCTTTGCTATTTCAAAAGCCAATTTTTCTCCATCATTTTTAGAGTTGTAATACATATCCCTTCGGTCGGGATTATAACCGTTACTTTCTTTCGTTGGAAGTTTTGTATAGTCCAACGCAGCAATAGAACTCACATAAATAATTCGTTTTACACCTGCTTCTGCTGCTGCTTCTATTTGAAGTCTAGAGCCTTTGAGGTTCACATCATAAATCTCTTTTTTCGGATCTTTAGCCCATAATTTAAATGCTGCTCCAACCGCATAAAACGTTTCAACGCCTTGTAATGCATTGATTAATGATTGTTTATCTGTAATATCGGCCTGTACCACTTCGCAATTAAGACCAGCAAAAGGTTCTTTGTTTTTTATATTTCGAACTGAAGCCCGAACAGGAAAGCCTTTATCAATCAGTAATCTTACCAAGTTGTTCCCTAAATGCCCGTTTGCACCTGTAACTAATACTAATTTTTTCTGTACCATATTTTTATTGTTTTAATTATGGTACAAAATTCAACATTGCTTAAGTAAACATACTTCGCAAATGTTACTTAATGATTTCTTTACGTATACGGCTCAAACTTTTCGGGTTCATTCCCAAAAACGAAGCGATGTATTGCAAAGGAACATTGTGCAAAATAGCAGGATAATTATCCAAGAGTTTTTGATAGCGTTGTTCTGCAGTGAGGGTTGCCAATTCTTTTGAACGGTTTTCATTGTATGCCAATGATTCTTGAAAAACCAATATACTAAAATCTTTGAACGCTGTACTTTGTTGTATCAATATATCCAAATTTTCTTTGGTAATTTTAAGTAGTTCACATTCGGTAATGCACTCTAAATTTTCGTTTGATTTAGCTTTATTGATGAAGTTGAAATATGAAGTGATAAACCCAGGTGGACAGTTGATATGTGTTGTGACTTCATCGCCTTTGTCGTTGTAGTGAAACAATCGAACAAAACCTGATACTACAAAATAGAGGTGTTTAGGAATACTTCCTTCCTCTTCTATAATTCGATTTTTTGGAAAAAGTACAGGCTCAAAAAATTGCTTGCATAACACTTTATCTTTATCGGTAATTGTTATGCTTTGAGAAATTAAGTTTATTAATTGTTCATGCATTTTACAAAGGTAAGAATAGTTTTATTGCAATGACAGTGTATGAGTAGATTGCTCTAAACAATAATAATTAGTCCTCACTTTTCCTAGTAGCTATAAAGCAGATTACTCAAAGGTTGCGCTTGTATAATTATTGAAATTTTCAAATTCAGTTGGGAACGTGTTGTAAACAAATTCATATTCCCAAAGTTCCATATATCTAACACCCATTGTTTGTGCTTGCCTGAAAATGGTAGTGTAATCATTATCTGCAAATCTTTCAGTTTGATCAGATCTACCAATTGCCTGTGCATATATATCTCCTTGAAAAGAGGTAAGAGCATTTATTAGATTGGGTTGGTAAGTTATCTTTCCGGAAATCCACCAAATGGCAGCTCCAACACGATGGTTCAAGGTGCTATCATTCCATAAGTCTATCATAATTCGGTTTGGTATTGAGGTATCATCCATAATGTCATGCACTTCAACAGCTATGGCTTTATTTGAAAATGCATTTGCGAAAATATTCGCCGTCTCTTTTACAGATTCTACCCATCTGTCTGCTGTAAACCCAGCGTTTGTTAATTCTGTTGTAGAAACACCATTAAAATGGCCTTCTATTCCGTTTGCCGTCATTTGAGGTACATACACTAACACCAAATCTTCATCATTTTTATATGTGTTTGCTAGCGCTTGAGCCAAAAGCGCTAATTTTTCATTAGCTCTTGTGTCCCATATTTTTGGTATTCTTTTTAATGTATTATCAAAGCCCATTATTTCAAAATAATCTACTCCATAAGAATCAATCAACCAATTTGGACTATCGCCACCAGCAATTACCCCTAAACTCCATTTTAAGTTTCTTGATTTTATTGCAACAAGAAACTGTTCTATTGTAGAAAAATCATAGTTTCCTTCACTGGGTTCAATATCACTCCATGTCACACGTATCAAAGAGCCTTTGACTTGATTATTGTCAAGAGCTGATTCATTGCCAAAAGAACTAGAAAATAAGCCTTTGGGTTTACTAATATTGTTATTGCTTTGAGATGTTGTGTCATCATCTCTCGAAGCACAAGAGAAAAACACAATGAGTAATAAAGAAAGTAAGAGTCTATTCATCGGTAAATTTGTTTTAGGTTATTGACATTTAGATAATAATTCAATAAAAAGGTTTAATCTTGTTTATACATGACTAGTATTACTGATATTATTTAGATATTTATTGTAGTATCTAATTATTTGGGGTTTATTTACTGGACCTCCATGACCAAGATAAAACACCTCTGCCTTTAGAGATAAAACCTTTTCAAAGCTATTTTTTAATTCAATAATATTATCATGAAAAGGAGGATGTTTGATTCGTTTATGAAACATTACTCCCCCAAGTAAAATTCCAGATGCCATCATGTCCATAATAATAGCTTCCCCATTTTCCAAAATTATAGACAAGGATCCAGGAGTATGCCCTGGAGTGTGAATGATTTTACCGTTAGTACCCCATTCCTTTAAATCATATTCAGCATCTCCATTAATTAAAATATCGGGTTGGAATGGTTCTGTACTTTGATTTTTGATTATTTGCTTAAAAAGCCACCATTGAGGCTTATTGAGTTTCATGGTTGAAATATCTGCTTTGCCTGTTATGTATGATTCTACATCCAGTTGATGTGCCAAAATGGGAACTTGTAAAAGTTGTTTTAATTTATAAGCACTTCCAAAATGGTCAATATGAGCATGGGTAACAATTATTAATCCAATATCATTTTTATTGACACCCTGTTTATTCAATTGTTTTATGATTTTCTTCTCACTATTTGGAACGCCTGTGTCAACCAGTATATGCTTTTCAGTCCCTTTAATCAAGAAACAATTTATCATACCTCTTGACCAAATTGATATTGGAATTACGCTATTCATAATTTTATTTTTTTCAAAATTATGAGCATTCTAGTTCCAAAAAAATCACATTTGTTACTTAATTACCTCCTTTCGAATGCGACTTAATGATTGTGGTTTTATACCAAGATAAGAAGCCAAGTGTTTTACTGCTGTATTTAAAGCAATATTGGGCTGGGTATTTAATAGCCTTAAATATCTATCTGATGCGGATAAATTCTGAAGGGAATTAGCTCTTTCGGAAATTTTAACTATATGTTTTTCATATACGCTTTTACAAAAGGTTGACCAGTTTGAAACCTCTTGGTACAATTTGTCATAATCAGACTTTGAAATACTTAATAAAGTACAATCGGAAGTACATTGAATATATTCTTTTGAGTATTCATTGTTAAGAAAGCTTTCAAATGAAGTCGCAAAATCTTTAGTGGAATAAATTTGTGTTGTTATTTCATTGCCGTCTTCAATGTAAAAACATCTTACATATCCTTTGATTATGAAATATAAATTTGGTGATAACGAGCCTTCTTTAACCAAATATTCTTTTTTCTTCTTGGTGATGCTTTGAAAAACTGAAGTCAAAATTTCAACTTCTTTATCAGAAATAATTGTTACTTCCTTTATGCTATCAAGTAGAATTGTATTTATATCATTGTTCATCATTCTAATAAAGATCTTAATTGTTCAATTATCTCTCTGTCTCTTATACACATCTGACGCTGCCGACGAAGAGGATAGTGTAGATC
>OJIO01000719.1_pt1 | contig 18807 bp, 9 predicted proteins | sample 1595621 | NCBI WGS metagenome assembly OJIO01 (sample SAMN05416776, study PRJEB24817) | seawater metagenome | isolation source: Sea water | place: Canada:Atlantic | collected 2013-07
AATATCAATTGTTACACTGAGTAATAATCGTGAGTATTTTTAACGAAGGATCGCATAGAAAAAACTAAATAGTAACCGATAATTTTAAACTTAATTGGTCTTACATTCCTACAATATAATTAACCTCCACTTTAAATCTTCTATCTACTCCACCTAACTGCATTGCTGCTCTAGGAGAGATTAGTAGCTTCACATCATTAGTATAAGTGCCATAGGGGACTCTGCCAATCACTTTTATTCTTACCGATCTTCTAGTGTTCGTATTGAATACACTGATGTATGAATCAATCAAAGCTGATTCGTGTAATGCGAATACTGTACCGTTGTCAAGGATTGTTTTGTCCCAATAGGCTACACCGGTTTTCTTGATGATTTGCATTTCATTATTATAGGAATGATCTCCCAATAGAGTAGGATTGAAGCCTGCTGGGTATTGTGATTCCAAGCTGTCAATGTCTTCTTCTTGTAACATTGTTTCCAAAGAATCAAAATCTAATTCCATTTGATTTATTGGACCTATGAATATCTCTTGATCTAGCTGTTCTTCTCCAAATTCTGACTCTATATCCACAATTGTTGGTAGTTTTCCATCTATAAGTAACCATCCAATAAGAATGTCTTGTCCTAATCCTAGATTATTATCTTTCAGTTTGTTTCTTTTTATCAAATCATCAGTTGATTGATTAAAATATACCCTAGAAATTCTGAATAAATTATCCTTTGGTTGTGTTTTATAATACACTGGTATATAGTGTCCTGTACTTATCTTGTCAAGATTTATTCCTTTGTAAATTTGTCTATCATGAAGAGGGACCTTTAAATTTTGACCTAAAGAGATGGGCGCCCCATCTTGCATCCCGTTATAGCTGTAAAGCTTTGCAGCGGATACATTGTAGGCCTTAGATAGTGAGTATATTGTATGTCCTTTTTCTACCGAGTGTGTATAATAGAACTCTGAATCTACACCTAGATTTATAAATAGCTTGTCACCATTAGTGAAAATGGATGTTTGATTTTGTTGTGAGTAAACTATTATAGCACAAAATATTAATGCTATAATAAAGAATAACTTTTTCATTAAGACCTGTTTGTTTCGACTTGCAAATATATGTAAAATAATCGTTATATGTAAGTAACTGTTAATCTGATATATTCCTTTACTAATAAGGATTAATTTCTATGTGTCTATTTGACAAAATTCCTTACTTTCGTGAATCCTAATCAAATAATAAATTTAGAATACATGAAAAATATATCTGTCATTGGAGCTGGAACTATGGGGAATGGAATTGCCCACGTTTTCGCAATGAATAATTATAACGTAAATCTTATAGATATATCACAAGATTCACTGGATAAAGCTTTAGCGACTATTGAAAAGAATCTAAATCGAATGGTTGCTAAGGAGAAGATATCCGAAAGCGATAAAGATGCTGCTTTGAGTAAGATTACTACCTACACTGAGATGAAAGATGGTGTGGTTTCAGCTGACCTAGTCGTTGAAGCTGCAACTGAAAATGTAGATTTGAAACTAAAGATATTTAAGCAGATGGATGATTTAGCTCCCTCAGATGCTATTTTAGCTACGAATACATCAAGTATAAGTATAACTAAGATTGCCTCAGTTACAGGAAGACCGGATAAGGTTATAGGAATGCATTTTATGAATCCAGTTCCTATCATGAGGTTAGTGGAGGTCATAAGAGGGTATTCTACTTCTGATGAAGTGTGTGACACAATTATGAAATTATCGTCTGATATAGGTAAGGTTCCAACAGAGGTAAATGATTACCCTGGATTTATAGCAAATAGAATATTGATGCCAATGATAAACGAGGCTATTTATTCTTTATATGAAGGAGTGGCGGGCGTAGATGAAATTGATACAGTTATGAAACTGGGTATGGCACATCCAATGGGACCGCTGCAATTGGCAGATTTCATTGGACTTGATGTCTGCCTGTCTATTATGAATGTTCTTTATGATGGATTTGGAAATCCTAAATATGCACCTTGTCCATTACTGGTTAACATGGTAACTGCAGGTGAACTAGGAAGAAAGTCAGGTGCAGGCTTTTATGACTATAGTGGAGGAGGGAAAGAGTGGATTTTGTCGCAGAAGTTCAAGAAGTAGTAAGTTATAGATAGATCCATGTTCTATAGCTGGAATGACATTTGACGAGTACATATTAATTGTAATAATATATATAGTACTTTAGTGTTTCGTAAAATTAAGATATGAGCAATAAGCAAGAATTTATAGATGAAATAACAAAAGGATATACATTTGAAGGAGAGTCCATAATATTAGGAGCGTCAAAACTTGGAGATGAGGTAATGGCAGAAAGTTTCATCCGAGTTCCACTTGAAACACTTAATAGACACGGATTGATAGCCGGGGCTACGGGAACTGGTAAAACAAAAACACTCCAAATTATTGCTGAACAATTATCAGCTAAGGGTGTACCATCTTTAGTGATGGATATCAAAGGTGATCTCAGCGGTATTGCAGTTCCATCTAGTGGACACAAGAAGATTGATGAACGTCATGAGAAAATTGGGTTTCCGTTTATTGCAGACTCTAGTCCTGTTGAGTTTTTGACATTGTCTGATGAGCCAGGAGCTAGATTGAGAGCTACTGTCTCAGAGTTTGGTCCTGTTCTATTTTCTAAAATCCTGGAATTGAATGATACACAACAAAGTATCGTATCTGTAATATTTAAATTTTGCGATGATAATCAACTTGCTCTTCTTGATCTTAAGGATATGAAGAAAGCACTTCAGTATGTAACTGGAGAGGGAAAGTTAGCGATGCAAGAAGAATATGGTCGTATCTCTACTTCTTCAGTTGGAACTATAATGCGTAAAATCATAGAATTAGAGCAGCAGGGAGCTGAAGTTTTCTTTGGCGAGCGTTCGTTTGATGTAGATGATCTATGCAGAGTAAATGAAGAAGGAAAAGGTGTGATTTCAATATTAAGATTAACAGATATTCAAGACAGACCAAAGTTGTTTTCTACGTTTATGTTACAGATTCTAGCTGAGATATATGCAAACTTCCCTGAAGAAGGAGACATGGATAGACCTAAGTTGGCGATATTTATAGATGAGGCACATTTAGTCTTTGATAAAGCTTCTGATGCTTTGATGGATCAGATTGAAGTTATTGTTAAGTTGATTAGATCAAAGGGTGTAGGCTTATTTTTTGTTACTCAAAACCCAACAGATATTCCTGATGATGTATTGAGTCAATTAGGATTAAAAGTTCAACATGCGCTCAGAGCATTTACTGCAAAGGATAGAAAGGCAATTAAATTAGCCGCGCAAAATTATCCAATCACTCCTTATTATAAAGTTGATCAACTCCTTACTGAATTAGGAATTGGAGAAGCACTAGTTTCAGCGTTGGATAGTAAAGGTAGACCGACTCCTTTAGCTCACACGTACTTACGAGCTCCACAATCTAGAATGGATGTCTTATCAAATAGCGAAATAGATGCTATCATTGATAAATCTAGCATCATACGTAAGTATAATGAAGAAATAGATAGAGAAAGTGCTTATGAGATTTTGACTGGCAAAATTGAAGATGCTCAATCAAAAGAAGCACAAGAGAAACTCCTCGAACAGAATAGATCCGCGAGAAGAACATCAAGAAGAGGGGAGAAGAGTACTTTTGAAAAAGTAGTTAATAGTACAACCACTAGACAAATAGGCAGAACGGTAGCTAGAGAACTTACGCGTGGATTATTGGGTATTTTAGGAATCAAAACAACTAGACGAAGAAGTAAAAGAAGGACTGGTTGGTTCTAATTTTGAAAAGTAATTGTCAGAAGTTGTAAAAAGTATAGCATACAAGATTTATTATTTTGTTATTAGCACACAATGCAATACTTTCGCATCCGTTTAATAAAAATGCATCTTTTAATAAATACCCTATATATTTAATGTCTTCATCTTCAAGTAATTTATTAAGAGACGTTTTTGCAGCACTTACTATAGCTGCAATATTAGTCACAGGGTACTTCTTATATCAGAAATCGTTAGTTGGTTCAGACTATCTTGATGATATTGAAGAAGAATTAGTTGACGAAAAATTTAACAGAGATTTTAAGTTCGGGTTTGATACCGAATCACATCATTTCGAAACGTCTAGAATTAAACACAATCAATTTGTTGGGCAGATTCTAACGGATAATGGTATTAGCTATGGTCGAGTTGCGAAGTTGGAAGAAAAGGCAAAAGATGTTTTTGATGTAAGGAATATCAGAGCGGGTAAGCGATTTCATCTTGTTAAAAAGGATAGTTGTACAGATAATGCTTTAGCTTTTATATACGAGCCTAACCCACTTAGATATGTAATTTATGATTTTAGGGACTCAGTAGATGTAAAGGTCATTGAAAAAGACTATTCATTGATTGTAGAAATGGCTTCAGGAGAGATCAAGTCTTCGTTATGGCAATCTATGACCGATCAAGGAATCAATCCTGGGGTAATTGATTTAATGGAAGATGCATTGGCTTCTTCTGTGTCTTTTTATCACACTAAGAAAGGTGATAAGTTCAAAGTAATTTACGAAAGGAAATACATAGATGGTGAGGCTGTCTCATTGGGTAGGATGTTAGGAGCATATTATCAAAATAAATATGGTGAGTACTATTCTGTGTATTATGAGAATGATTTATATACTGGCTTCTATGATATGGAAGGACGGCCAAGTAAAAAGACATTCTTGAAATCCCCAATAAAGGGCAGCGCGCGTATCTCTTCTAGATTTAATAGAAGAAGATTGCACCCAATCAAGAAACGTAGAATTCCTCACTTGGGGACTGATTATGCCGCGCCATATGGTACTCCTATTATGGCTGTAGCAGATGGAGTAATCACAAAAGCTACCTATAGTAAAAACAATGGGAGATATGTAAAAATGCGTCATGATGGCACGTATGAGACTCAATACCTACATATGCAAAGGTTTGCCAAAGGCATTAGACCTGGTGTCAATGTAAGTCAAGGAGCAACCATAGGATATGTAGGTTCAACGGGCTTGGCAACTGGTCCTCATGTTTGTTTCCGTTTCTGGAAAAATAGAAAGCAAATCGATCATCTTAGAGAAAATTTCCCTCCTGCAGAACCTATGCCAGAAGATGAGTTGCCAGGGTATTTCGAAATGAGAGATAGTATCCGAACTATGTTGGATCAAATTCCATTTGCCGGCGACCTTAAAATTGAATCCAAAACTATTGGTGAGGCTCTTTGATTTGTCCGATAAGTATCATTGGTTTCTATTAAATGGTAACCTTTTCGTTTTAATATCTGTATAGTTATATATTGTGACTTGATCAGATAGTCATACATATGTATAAATGAATTTTAGTCGAGTTCTATTCCGCTACTGATCCTTGAATAATACATAATATTATATATATGAAGTTGAAATTTTCACTGATGATGCTTTTATGCATCATAGCTAATCTTGCAGTAAGTCAATCAACGCACAGCAGGGTTAAGTTTGATTTATCCAAAGTAGATATCAATGATCTTACAAAATTGGGTTTAGAAACAGATCATGGATTTATGATTCCTGGTGTTCACTTTGTGAATGATTTTTCTCAAGATGAAATAGCAATGATGAATGCCTCTGGCATAGATTTTAAAGTGATGATTCCAGATTTGTCTACGCATTATAAAAATCAATCTAAAAATTCTGCGACTAGGTCGGAAGGTGATTGTGACCATGGAAGTGATCAAGCTTTATACGACTACATGACTCCTGAGAATTATACTTATGGCTCTATGGGCGGCTACCATACTTTTGAAGAGATGCTTATTGTTCTTGATTCAATGAGAAGTAAATTTCCTCATTTGATATCTGAGAAAGCTCCAGTCGGAAATATTAAAACATGGGAAAGTAATGATATTTGGTGGCTGAGATTATCTGATAATCCTGATGTAGATGAAGAAGGGGAACCAGAAGCACTATATACTGCTTTGCATCATGCAAGAGAGCCGAATGGTCTTTCTCAGATGATATTTTACCTATGGTATATGTTGGAGAATTACGATACTGATCCGGAAGTGAAATATCTAGTGGATAACACTGAGATGTATTTTATTCCTTGCCTCAATCCAGATGGTTACCTATTTAATCAAGAAACTGATCCAGATGGTGGAGGTTTTTGGAGGAAAAATAGAAGACCCGCTGAAGATGGCGGCGGTATAGGAGTTGACTTAAACAGAAACTATGATTTCTTTTGGGGAAATGACAATACTGGAAGTTCACCCAATAGTGAATCTAACACATATAGAGGCCCAGAAGGATTTTCTGAACCAGAGACGCAAGCTGTACGTGATTTTACGATAGACCATGAAATAATGATAGCCCTAAATTATCATACGTTTGGTAACCTATTGATTCATCCTTGGGGATATAATGATCAACCAACTGATGAAGATTCGATATTCAAAGCTATCGGTAGATCTATGATCAAAGAAAATAACTTCAAATTGGGTACAGGGACCGAAACAGTTGGATATACCGTGAATGGTGATAGTGATGATTACCTTTATGGAGAAGAAGGAGAAAAGAATAAAATATATTCAATGACACCAGAAGTTGGGGATGGATTTTGGCCTGATTCTACTGAAATAGAAGGGTTCAATAAATCTTGTATGTATCAAAATTTGGCTACTGCTCATAGTTTACTAAATCATTATGATGCAAGAATGAACATTCCAAATTTAGTAGAAGTAGATGAGGGCGCATTTGTTTTAGATGTAACCAAGTCAGGTTTTAAAGATGGAACGGCAACTATTGAAATTATCTCGCAATCTCCATATCTGATTTTCGAGGAATTTTTAATAAATTTTGATTTAAAAATTGCTGAGAATAGTTTAGTAAATATTCCTTTTACAATTGCTGGAAATGCGCCGCCTTTAATTGACCTTTCTTTTGAAGTGAAAGTTGACAATGGGGAATTAGAGCTAACAGACACCTATATATTTACTTACAGAAGAAGTATAAGTGAAGAAATCATATCTAATGATTTATCTGATCCTTCTACCTTGGCTGATATTGGGAATTGGGCATTAACTGAGGATAGGTTTGTTTCTGCACCAACTTCATTGACGGATTCCCCTAATGGAGAATATGAGGCTAATATGATCAATGTTGTTTCTATTTCCGATGCGTTAGATCTTACTAATGTTGAGTATGCAGCGCTGAAATTCAGTGCACAATGGTCAATTGAGGCTAATTATGATTATGTATTGGTACAAGCAAGTGCGGATGGAGAAAATTGGACTTCTCTTTGTGGTAATTTTACTAGTAACGGAAGTGCTAATACTCATGGTACCACAGATCCATTATTAGATGGAATTCAAGAGGAATGGGTGATAGAAGAAATGGATCTCAGTGATTATGCTGGACAGATCATACATTTGAGGATGCTAATGAGAAGTGATGCATTTGTTGAACTTGATGGAATTTATATTGACGATATATTAGTTGAGAGCAATGTGTTAGTTCTGTCAGGTGTAGATGAGTTAGATGCAAATTCTATTAATGTCTATCCTTCAATTAATGATGGACAATTTATTATCGAATTGAAAGAAGATAATAATACAGATTCTAAAGTTGAGCTATTTAATGCCAATGGACAATTGATAAATGTTTACAAGAATTTGAATCAAAAGAATACAATCACAATAAATAACCTTATCTCTGGTGTTTATCTAGTTAAATATTCTGACGGAGAGAAGAGCATAACTAAAAGGATAAGTGTAATAAAATAATATTTGCTTAGACTTTAGATAAAATAATAATTTACAGCGCTTAGAGGATTCCTTTAGGCGCTGTATTTTTAAGTAACTTAATATATTATTAAGTTGGTCAAATAAGTTTGATGCATTTAAGGAATTCACTATATTGACGATAGAATATTGACCTGAACCTTAAAATTGAATCTAAGATGAAATCTAGAATTTTTCTCTTCCTTATTTTTACTTTTATTTGCACTATGATAGACGCCCAAATCGATTTAAAATATCAGACTCCCGATGATGATATTCTTTCCCTTGCCGATGCTCCAATGCCTCCAATAATAAGGATGAATGCAGATGGCACCAAAGCTATATTGTTATACAGAAAAGCATATAAGTCCATCGACGAACTTTCTGAAAAAGAAATGCGACTTGCTGGATTAAGAATAAATCCCAAAACTAACATTTCAAGTCGAGCTAGGTATTACTATGATATCAAGCATTATGGTATGAAGTCAAAAAGTGAATCTTCCATAGATGGATTACCACAAAATGGAAAATTGGCTAATATTAGTTGGTCACCGGATGAAAATTATATTGCGTTTACAAACACTACTGAAACTGGAGTAGAGTTATGGTATATAGATCTTAAAGCAAAAAAAGCCAATAAAATCACAGATGCCAGTCTGAACTTAAATATGAGATCTGGAATGATATGGATGAAGGATAGTAAATCACTTTTAGTGAAGATGCTTCCTAATAATCGTCCAGCGTTGATTAATACTTCTCTTTCTATTCCGAGTGGCCCAACTATTTCTGTTAATGAGATGGGGCAAAAAGCACAGAATAGAACATATCAAGATCTATTGAAAGATGGGAATGATGAGAATAATTTTGAAGTGCTAGCAAACAGCGAGTTATATCAAGTTGACCTTTCAGGTAAGACTAGTAAATGGAAAGACTCTGGTATGTATTCTTCACTTTCTTTATCGCCAGATGGTAAGTATGTTATGGTGGGTGAGATCAGTCGACCTTTTTCATATTTGGTCACCTATGGCAGGTTTCCTACTTCGTATGACGTTTATGATATCAATGGGAAATTAGTTAAGAACGTTGTGAAAGTGCCATTAACAGAAGAGCTTCCTAAAGGGTTTATGAGTTGTCGTAAAGGAGTCAGGTCTCTACAATGGCGAGACGATAAACCATCGACATTGGTATGGGCGGAAGCACTAGATGGCGGAGATCCTGAGAAAGAAGTGGAAAACCGAGATGCAGTATATCAACTACAATCACCGTTTGATGGCGAAAAGTCTCTTGTTACAAAGACTAAATTGAGATTCAGTGGTATAGAATGGGGAGATGATGAACTTGCTGTTATCTATGATTATTGGTGGAACGATAGGATGTTAAGAATTAGCTTTTTTGACCCTTCAGACAATGGAAAAGATCAAACATTATATGTAGAACGGAATTATCAAGATAGGTATAGTGATCCGGGTAGTTTTGTAACTAAGAAAAATAAACTGGGTAAATGGACACTTGATATTGTCAATGATGACCAATTGTATCTGATAGGTGATGGATTTTCAAAAGAGGGGAAGCTACCATTTGTAGATCGGTATGATATAAGCGACAATAAAACAGAAAGAATATTCCGTGCCAAAGCTGGAGAAAAACTTGAAAGTATATCAAGAATGATAGATTCCGAAAAAGGCATAGTCCTAACTAGATTAGAATCAAAGAATGACTACCCAAATTTCTACTTCAGAAACTTAAAAACGGGCAAAGTAGATCCAGCCACTGAATTCGAAAACCCATTTAAGGCTATTCAGGACGTACACAAAGAAGTAATTAAATATAAACGTGAAGACGGACTAGAACTATCAGCTACTTTATATCTTCCGGTGGGATATGATAAGTCGAAGAAAGAGAAAATGCCTATGATCATGTGGGCATATCCTAGAGAATTCAAAGATAAAAGCAGTGCCAGCCAGGTGACTTCTAGTAGCAATGAATTTACTTATCCATATTATGGTTCTCCTATTTACTGGGTAAATCGTGGTTATGTTGTTTTAGATGATGCTGCATTTCCAATTATCGGTGAAGGTGAAGATCAACCAAACGATGATTTTATACCACAGCTTGTAGGCAATGCTAAAGCTGCCATTGACGCTGTAGATGCTATGGGATACATCGATAGAAATAAAGTAGCAGTTGGTGGACACTCTTATGGTGCATTTATGACTGCTAATCTATTGACGCACTCGAATTTATTTGCAGCGGGTATAGCTAGATCAGGTGCATATAATAGAACGCTTACACCTTTTGGTTTCCAATCTGAAGAGAGAAATTATTGGGAAGCTCCAGATGTATATTACAACATGTCACCTTTCATGCATTGTGATAAAATGAAGACGCCATTGCTATTGATACATGGACAGGCAGATAATAATTCTGGAACCTACCCGATGCAAAGTGAAAGGTACTTCAATGCACTAAAAGGATTGGGCGCACCAGTAAGATTGGTTATGCTTCCAAAGGAAAGTCATGGTTATGCAGCAAGAGAGAGTATCATGCACATGCTATGGGAACAAGATCAGTGGTTAGAGAAACATGTAAAGAATAGGGTGGTTACACCTTGATTATAATCATAAATATAAAACGATTTCACATCTTTCTGTGAGATCGTTTTTTATTAGAACCAAGTTTCTAACCTTATCCCAACCTTTCCTTTTTTAAGGGTAGACAGGAGAAAGGGTTGAACCCGCGTAGCCAAGAAAGAAACCCTAACCCAACCTTTCCCTTAATAAGGGCAAGGAGCTATTTCATAGCTCGGGCGAAGGCATAAACTTACTCTTCATTTAAATCAAATAAACCTATCGTAGTTGTTCGTGTGTCTCATCCATTTCAATGGAAATAGAACCCATTTCCTGAGGTGCCTGAAATCCAAGAAATGATTTTGCCCTTTTGAAAGTGTTAGGAGGTAGGATTGACACCCCAAGGCCTATTTCTTCGCTGTAGATATTCTTTTCAGAATTTAGGGTGATCAACGATGTCTTTGTGCAAGATGATAAAATCAATAAAAAGGAAAGAAAAAACAGACTGGAATTGTTGATGTATTTCATAAAGTAGCTTGTGTAACTGGTTTTTATTAATATTATAAATATAAGTCAAATATCTATTTTGCAAAAGTTTCCATGTATTGGTGGTGAAATCCTACGCATTTAAAGACTCTGAAATATAAATGTTTTGAAATAAATGTCCACCAAAGGGGATCTATTGTTTGGAAGTATTACGTTCTTGCATATTCAATACATTGACTTATGAAATTATTAATTAAAGCAACTGTTACTTTCTTGTGCCTTATCATCTTTTCAGACGCATATTCCCAATCTATCAAATCTGGTCCTATGCTTGGTTATAATACCATGAGAGAAGTGGGTGTTTGGCTACAACTGGAAAATCAAGGCTACGTGACTATCAAATATTGGCCTAAAGCTAATAAGTCAAATATGAAAATATCAGAGACTTTCTATGTTGAAAGTTACAAAGCCAATACTGCAACCATAGCTGTAGGTCCGCTAGAGCCTGGGACTGAATATGAATATATAGTAATTGTTACGGATCAGGAATTAGATAAAATATACGAATTCGAAACTCAAAAGTTATGGCAATGGAGAGAAGATCCACCAGAATTTAGTTTTATAGCTGGGAGTTGTGTGTATATCAATGAAGAAAGATTTGATAGACCAGGGAAACCTTATGGTGATAACTATTCTATTTTCGAAAAGATAGCTGAAGAAGATGCAAGTTTTATGATTTGGTTAGGGGATAATAATTATTTAAGAGATGCAGATTGGAACAGTCGTTCTGGTATTTATCATAGATATTCTCATTCTAGAAATGTGAAAGAGATGCAACCACTACTTTCAAAAATGCACCATTACGCAATATGGGATGATCATGACTATGGCCCCAATGATAGTGATGGCACATTCTGGGGTAAAAATATTACAAGAGAAGCTTTTATTGACTTTTGGGCTAATCCTAATTATGGAGTGAATGGCGTAAAGGGAATTACAGGAACATTCACTTGGAATGACTGTCAATATTATTTGCTTGATAACAGATGGGATCGTACTCCTCAATCCAGTGAAGGCCAAATATTAGGCGATGATCAGATAACGTGGTTAATTGATGCACTAAGGACAAGTAAGGCTAGTTTTAACTTCATCTGTGTTGGTGGTCAAGTACTAAATGATGTTGCCAAATTTGAAAATCATGCTGTTTTTGGAGCGGAACGTAAAAAGCTTCTGCACTTAATTGATGATTATAATATCCCCAATGTTGTATTTCTTAATGGCGACAGACATCATTCTGAGGTAAGTAGATATGAAACGCCTGATGGTCAGATTATTTGGGAGATTACATCTAGTTCACTGACTTCTGGAGCATATGATCACAGCGACGAACCTAATAGTTTTAGGTACAAAAATTCTATGATTGGTGAAAATAACTATGCCATAATATCAGTTTCTGGCAAGAGAAAAGACAGAAAATTATCTGTTGAATTTAAAGATGCAAAAGGGAAGAAGATAAAGAAATATAAATTAAAGGGTTGATGATAAATGCTTCGTGATGGATCATATATTTTTTGTTAAATATAATCAGTCATAATGTTTAAGATTCTTTTCTATCTTGCACTTTTAGCAAAATTGTAATAACCCTACATGATTAAAATAGGCATAATAAGAGAAGGCAAAGTTCCCGCTGATAATAGAGTTCCTTTGAACCCGAGTCAGGCAAAGCACATGTCTGATATGGGGGTTGATATTGTTGTGCAGCCTTCGGATATTAGATGCTTTCCTGATCAAGATTATAAAGATGCTGGAATACGTCTTAAAGAAGACCTTTCTGATAGAGATATATTATTAGGTGTCAAAGAAGTGCCTATTGACGATCTGATTTCTGGGAAAACGTATTTCTTCTTTTCTCATACTAGAAAAGAACAACCGTATAATCAACCTCTACTAAAACATATCGTTGATAATCAAATCAAACTGATAGATTACGAAGCGCTTACGGATGAGAATGGTGCTAGAGTAATTGCATTTGGTAAGTTTGCAGGAATGGTAGGTGCACATAATGCATTATGGACTTATGGACAACGGACAAAAGAATTTGATCTGCCAAGAATGAAAGATCTGTTTGACTACGAAGCGGCAACTCAGATCTATGATAAAACCAAATTTCCAAATCTAAAAATAGTATTGACAGGAACAGGCCGAGTAGCTGGTGGAGCGGCAATGGTGCTAGATGATATGGGTATAAAAAAAGTGAGCCCTTTGGATTATATTTCTAGTGATTTTGATCATCCTGTATACACCCAACTTAATAGCTTCTATTACGCTAAAAGAAAAGACGGGAAAATGTTTAATTCTGTCCAAGACTTTTATAGTAATCCAACAGAATACGAATCTGAGTTCTCTCACTTTTTACCAATGTCAGATATAATGATAAATGGTATTTATTGGGATAATGATGCTCCTGCTTTTTTTACCGTGGATCAAATGAAATCGAATAAATTTGGTATCAAAGTTATATCTGATGTCACTTGTGATATTGCTCCTGTTTCTTCTATTCCTTCTACTATTAAAGCTTCAACCATTCAAGATCCTATTTTTGGTTTTGATGTAAAAACTGGAAAAGAAATAAAACCGCACGGTAAATCAGTTGTAGATATGATGTCTATAGATAACCTACCTAACGAACTACCAAGAGACGCTTCTACATCGTTTGGAGATATGTTTATCAACAATGTTTTGAATGAACTTGGCAATCGTAAAAGTGAAATGATCCAAAGAGCTACTATTGCTGATTTTGGTAATTTAGGTAAGGATTTCGAGTATCTCAGAGATTACTTGAATGGGAAGTAGTTATTGCTTTTGCTGAATTGTTGGAATCGCTAGAATCGCTTTATTATGTTGACTCAAGTCTTAATATGCTTTAGCACTGTACAAATCCTTGTTAATCCGTTTAAACTGTTTTATCAGCCCGAGAATTTATAATTCTCTACACTGAGCTACGCGTTTGCTGAGCAAACCACTTGATCTGTGTTCTATTGACTAAGTTTCTCTATTCTTTTATGCAATTATCCATTTTTACACGTCTTTAAAATAAAGCATAAGGATCGAACTTATGTTTTCGTTATTACCTTACTTTTAATAGAATCATTTCTTATATTAGACTGGTGTTATTAATCGTACAAAATGAGATGTATGAAATTCAATAAATTAATATTTGGAATGTTGTTAATAATTTCTGCTGTGGGTTTTTCTTCATTTGAGGCTTTCGACTACGAAAAAGCATGGAAGGAGGTAAACCAAGCCATGGAGAAAGGACTTCCTAAAACAGCTTTGGAGAAAATAAATGAGATCTATCAGTTTGCGCTGAATGAGTCCAATGTAGAACAGCAAGTAAAGGCTACTATATCTGGTGCGAAACTTACACTTGATACTGAAGAGCTAGGGTTGGAAGCAGTTGTGCAAACACTAGATGAAAGACTATTAGCTTCCAAAGCTCCTGTCAAACAGCTTTTGCATTCCATGACTGCGGAATTATTCCAACAGTATTATAGTAGTCAATATTATCAAATCTCGCAACGGACCAATCTTGAATCCTTTGATACAGGAGATATAAGAACATGGGCTCCCAATAATTATAGAGATTATATTGCTGAACAATACTTGCTTTCTACATCGGAAGCAACAAGACAATACAAAACTGAGGATTTTAAAAAGTTACTTAGAAACGAGAAGACAGAACTAGAATTAAGACCATCTCTTTATGACCTTTTGGTTGATCGAGCTATCATCTATTTCTCATCTAGAGATTATAATGTGATCTCCCCATCGTTCAGTTTTACTTTGGATTCTCCTAATTATTTAGGAGGAGTGGACTCATTTACAAAAATGGAAATTACCTCTGAAGATAAAAATTCCAAGTTATATAGAGCAATCAAATTATTTCAAGATCAATTAAGACATCAAGCTACATTTTCGGATCAGAAAGTTTTGGCTTCTTACGATTTGAAGAGAATAGAATTTGTACGCGGTATTGCTGAGATAGCTGATATTGATTCTCTCTTTGAAAGCTCTTTAACGCAAGCATCAACTTACTATACAGGATCAAATTCACATCCGTTTGTGATTCGATTAGCTCAGGTTTATATCAATAAAGGAAGATGTGAGGAAGCATTGCTCTTGTTAGATACGCTCAAGGATGAAGAAATTGAGAGTTACATCAGATCTCAGAAGCAAAACCTAATCAATTCTATAAATCACAAGCACTTATCATTACAATCGGAGCAAGTTGTACCTTCAAAAACAAATTTCTTGATCAATGTTACTTCTAGAAACTTACAACAGATCTATTTTAAATTGTTGAAGGTAAATGAAAATGACTTTGCTAGTTTAATGAAGAGCAACCAAGAAGAACAATATAGAAAGATTGAGTCTTTACCTGTTCTTAAAAGGTGGAATAGTGAGAACATTAGAGATGGATATAAGCAAACTTCTTATGAGGAGATTATTGATGGCTTGGATCATGGTAGATATATAATCGTGTCAAGTAATAATGATGGTTTCAAAAAAGGAAGTTCATCATATCATTTTACCGCATTTTTTGTGTCAGATCTTGCTTATACGACTTACGGAGAGGTAAATGGAAAGAAACTTTTTGTTAGAAATAGATCTACTGGAAAGCCGAATGCTAATGTAGAAATCGAAGTCTATACTAGAGAGTACAACCGAAATGAAAGAAAACATGAATTAAAATTAGTCCAAAAAACAAAGTCTAATAATGAAGGTTGGGCTGATATCAAAGGAGTGAAAAATAATTCATTCCAATATAAATTGACAAAAGAAAATGACGTGCTCAATCTTGAAGCATACGATTATTTCTACAATCAAAGAAAACCAAATCATACGGGTGAAAGAACTGAAATATTTATAGATCGAGCGATTTACAGACCAGGTCAAACGGTACATTTTAAAACACTTTCTCTCAAAATAGATGATCATGGACTTCCTTCTATAAATGAAGGGAAGCAACTAACAGCATTACTTAAAGATGCTAATGGTCAGGAAGTAGAAAAGCTAAATGTAAAGTCAAATGACTTCGGTAGTGCTTCTGGAAGTTTCATTCTTCCTGTAGGGAGATTGACAGGATCTTTTTCTATTCAAGTGGATCATGGTCGAAAATCATTCAGTGTAGAAGAATACAAGAGACCAAAGTTTGAAGTAGAAATCGACACCCTCAAAGGTGAATTGAGTTTAGGAGATTTGGTCGAAGTTTCTGGAGTGGCAACTGCATTATCTGGAAGCCCTATTTCTAATGCTAAGGTGCAGTATACGATTATGCGTCAGACCTACTATGGATGGTGGAGTTGGTATCGCAGAGTGCCATCAATTTCTGAGATGGTAGAACAAGGTGTTGCCAATACGGATCAGTCAGGTAAGTTTACGCTAGATTTTTCAGCGGAGCCAGATGCCAATATAAAAATAGAAGATAATCCCACCTATAGTTATGTAGTCTCTGTGGATGTGACTGATCTATCTGGAGAAACAAGATCGGCTAAGGAAACTATTTCGATATCAGCACTTCCATATTCTTACGCTATAGATATGGACGAAATAATCGATGTCAAAGATCTAAATGCTATTAAAGTCAAAGCAGTAACAGCAAATAGTGTGTCTTTGAAATCTGATGCCATATTTAAAGTAATTGAACTTCAACAACCTGACGTTTGGAAACGCAATAGAAGATGGAGTTCTCCGACGAATCCTTTATACAGAAGAGGAGAATTCGAAAAGAAGATAGGTAGAATCGCATATAATAACACTACAGTTTTGAGCGAGTATGAAGACAAAGAAGTGGTCTTCGAAGGAAAGCTTGATATACCAGTAGGGGGTGTAAATGTCGATGTTAGTCAATATGTGAAGGGTGGAAAGTCCTATCGAATAGAAATTATTTCAAATGAGAAATATAAGAATACAAATATCATAGCTAAAGACTATATCGCAGTTACAGATTTAAAAAAGAACAAGTATCCAACATTAGAACTTCTATATATAAATCCTAAATCGAAAGTGGCTGAAGTTGGAGAGAAATATGAGGTCTACTTAGGAACGCCAGATAAAGAATTACAAGTGTATTATACATTTGTAAGAGATCAGGAAATCGTACATAAAGGCATGGCTGATGTGGACAATAACTTTACTGTTTGCTACGAGCCGACTGAAAATGATAGGGGAGGGATCACTCTATTTTTAGATTATGTAAAGCATAATTACTATAAACGAGTACAGCAAAATGTAAATCTTCCATGGGATCATAAAAAGCTCAACGTTGAATTAATAACTAAGAGGGATAAAGTATTGCCAGGTTCGAAAGAAGAGTGGATGCTGAAGATCTCAGGGCCAAATAAGGATAAAGCGATAGCGGAGGTGCTAGCCACAATGTATGATGCAAGTCTCGATCAATTTGTGAAACATGAATTCTTTTTTAATCCATATATATCACATTACGGCCACTATCAAAATCAAAGCTTCGGATTCGACTATGGATATTCTGGAGAATTAAATTATCAATGGAACAGAGTTAAAAGTGATCGTGTAAATCTGCCTGCCATTCCAGTGTTGAATGGGCTTGTTATAGGATATAATATGGCTAATTTATATGACGGTCAATATCAGACAATGTCTAGATCACAAAAAATGGGATCAAGTGCTAAAGACGCTATTCGTAGTGCTGCACCCATGGTGGCAGAAGCTGCAATGATGGATGATGCAGTTGATTATGATACATACGAAGAGAATGAAAGTGATAAAAAAGAATCTTCTGGCGATGACAATAGTGAAGCCAATCCAACAAAAGAAATATCTGTCAGAAAGAATCTTAATGAATCCGTATTCTTTTATCCAAACTTAAAGACAGATGCAGAAGGGAATCTACTCATTTCATTTACTATGAATGAAGCTTTGACGACTTGGAAATTATTGACATTTGCCCATGACAAAGACCTTAGATATGGGATAACATCTCACGAAGTGAAAACTCAGAAGGATGTAATGATCCTACCAAATGCACCTAGATTTTTGAGAGAAGGAGACAAATTAATGTTTCCAGCTACTGTTAGTAATTTATCTAGTGCTGACATATCTGTACTTACTGAATTGGAACTTATAGATCCAGAAACCAACAATGTAGTCAATGATCTATTTGGTTTAACTCAGAACCAAACCACAGTCGAAGTTGCGAAAGGTGAATCAGCTCGAGTTGATTGGAGAATTAATGTGCCTTCGAATTATAAAAAGTTGGTGAAGTATAGAGTAACTGCAGTTGCAGGTGATCATACGGACGGTGAAGAGAATATCCTCCCCGTTGTAACCAATCAGATTCTATTGACGGAGACCAAAGTAATATCTGTCAAAAAACAAGAACAGAAATCATTTGTTTTTGATGCATTGTCTAATGGTACTGCCACTTCTCAACCACATAGATATACCTTCGAATATACAAGCAATCCGATTTGGTATGCTGTGCAAGCACTTCCGTATCTTATGGAGTACCCTCATCAATGTACAGAACAGATCTTCAACCGCATGTATGCGAATACAATGGCAAGTCATATCGCGAATGCTAATCCTAAGATCAAGCGGGTGTTTGATGAATGGAAAGCGTTGGACTCTGATGCACTATTAAGCAACCTAGAGAAAAACTCAGAGCTTAAGTCTGCCATTCTAGAAGAAACTCCATGGGTACGCCAAGCAAAATCAGAAACAGAACAAAAGAAGAGAATTGCGCTCCTTTTTGATTTGAATAAAATGTCGAACGAAACTACCTCAGTTCTTGATGAATTGGGAAGAAGACAAATGCCGAGTGGAGCTTTCCCTTGGTTTACAGGAGGAAGAGAGAATGTTTACATTACTCAGAATCTGTCTCTTATACACATCTGACGCTGCCGACGAAGAGGATAGTGTAGA
>OJIO01000722.1_pt1 | contig 18736 bp, 9 predicted proteins | sample 1595621 | NCBI WGS metagenome assembly OJIO01 (sample SAMN05416776, study PRJEB24817) | seawater metagenome | isolation source: Sea water | place: Canada:Atlantic | collected 2013-07
CGAGATTTCTGCCTGTCTCGTGGGCTCGGAGATGTGTATAAGAGACAGAATCAATCATGAACATAAAAATTTTAATTCTAGCTTTATTTTCGTTGCCTCTTGTTGGGCAAGAGTTTAATGTGGATGTGAGTTCAGATACTATTCTTTCAGGTAATGTTTTAAATGTAGTTTTTGCTGCCAATAATATCGCTGGTCAATTCGAAGGTCCAGATTTGCAAGGCCTCAATGTTATTAGTGGACCAAACACATCAACATCTATGTCTATGATCAATGGTGATGTTACTCAATCAGCAACATATAGCTATGTTGTATTGTGTGAAGATATAGGTGAGATGACAATATTACCAGGCTATCTTAATATTGGAGATGAGACTTTGGAAACGGAACCTTTATCTATTTTGATTTTACCCAATCCAGAGGGAATCATTGAACAACCACCAAGCAATTCAGGTTTCTTTGAGTTTAACTTTCCAAGAACTACGAAAAAACCAAAGACACCATCTACACCAAAAAAGAATAAAAGGAAGCTTAAAAAAATATAAAGTTGTTATATAAAGGTATGAAGCGAATTGTAAGCTTATTTATTTTATGTGTTTGTAGTCTTTCGGCATTTTCTCAGTCATTTACACTGAAGACAGATGTAAGTAAGGTGGTTCAGAATTCCACTTTTGAAGTGAGATACGTCCTTGATGGAGCGAATGGCAACGGATTCATTGCGCCTAATTTTGGTAGTTTAGAAGTCGTTGGAGGCCCTAGGCAGTCTAGTTCTACAAGAATAGTAAATGGTGCAATGTCACAAACCCAGTCCATCACTTACGACTTATTTGCTCCTAAAATTGGAAAATATACGATCCCTGCAAGCACAATAAACGTAAGAGGGAAGAAGCTGATATCAAACTCGGTTAGAATAGACGTTGTGAAAGGAAAGGCGGCCAGTCAGATTTCGGAATCTGACAAAGAAAGTTACATGAAGCTAGAAACAACAGCTGAAGAAGCCATTATTGGTCAACAAATAACGCTGGAGTATAAACTTTATACACAACAAGACATAAATGGTTATGAATTAATAAATGAGCCTGATTATGACGGATTCTTCTCTCAAGAGCTACGAAACTATAGAGCTGAAGTGTCAAGAGAAGTGATAAATGGTAAAGAATTTTATACGAAAGTACTAAAGAAAGTTGCCTTGTTTCCTCAACGAACTGGACGATTTGATTTTTTACCCGTCACAGTTACTTTAGCTATTCCTATTCCAGGGGCAAAAAAGAACAGAGGTTTTTTTAGTAGTGTACCTACAAGACAAAAAAGAATCAAAACAAATCCGCTTACTATTCAAGTCAACGATGCCCCACCTGGTGCCCCTATTAGTTTTTCAGGAGCTGTTGGTAAATATCAGATGGCAGCCAAGATTAATAAGAAGAGGATTTCAACTGATGACGCTTTTGTGATCAATATGGAAGTCAGAGGAACTGGAGATGGTAAGACCTTTTCAGCTCCAAACCAGCGGACTTTAGAACATATGGAATATTACGACCCTAATGTCGTAAGAGATGAGGATACTTCTCGTGATGGAATAGTAAGTAATTATAAGCAGATTGAATATCTTATCGTTCCTAAAAAACCAGGGACTTATAATCTTCAACCAGAGTTTTCTTACTATGATACAGATAGTATGAAATATATGACTATCCGAACGGCTCCATTTAGAGTCCAGGTTACTAAAGGGACAAGATCAGTTATTGCCGATGATAGAGATGTATCCATTTCTCAGAGTCTTGAAAAAGACAGGATGGATGTAGATTCTATCTCACCATTTCAATTGAAATTCTTTGATGGATTCTGGATTGGAAGTTTTGGTCTAGGATTATTAGCTTTTGTAGCAATGGGGTACAAAAAATACAAAAATGTACTCCTCGATAATCTTGATCCAGAAGAAAAGAGAAGAAGAAAGGCGATGAGACTTGCAAATTCAAAATTAGAAAAGGCAAGAGCGCATCAGCAACAGAACGATAGCCGAAAATTCTATGAAGAAGTCTCTTCTAGCATGAACGGTTATCTAGGCAATAAATTTGGATTACCCAATACCGATTTCCAAAAAGATAAGATTGTAGAAAAGCTTTCGTCTAATGGAGTCTCGCAAAATATGATCGATTCTTATTTATCGATTCTTAAAACATGTGAAATGGCACTTTTTGCTGGACAACCCAGCTCTAAAATGGATGAGATTCTTGATCAGTCCACAAATCTAATACTCAAATTAGAAGCATAATCGCCAATTAATTAAGGTTACCTTAATTGTTTTTTCTAAGTAGTGTCAAAAATCACCACAAAAGTTGTTCACATTTATGTAATGTGAAATATTTTCAGATGCGTTTAAGTTTCGATAAATGGAGTGATTTCGAAATAAAAACAAGTTTCTACTTCTTTTGTGCCAAATAAACAGAATTTTATATAAGCAAGAGTGTTAGTAAGTATTAACAATAAATTTATATGAAGTTTCTGTATATGTCATGTTTCATTGTACCTTTGTGTTAAATAAAACTAAAATTTAGACATGAAAAAACTTTACTTTCTTTTCGTTTTGACCTTGATGACGTTTGCAATGCAAGCTCAAATAACAGGTACAGTAGTTGACGCTAATTCTAATGACCCACTGATTGGGGCATCAGTAATAGTGAAAGGTACGAGCACAGGAACAATTACAGATATCGATGGAACCTTCTCTATCGCTAGTTCAAGAACAACTGATTGCAAACTTGAAGTTGGATACTTAGGATATCAAACAACATTGATAGATGTTGTAGGATGTGATGGGAATGTTGGTAATATTTCAGTTCGACAAGGAATCTCTGGATTAGAGGAAGTTGTTATTACTGGAGTTTTGGATATTGTTCAAGATAGAAGAACTCCTGTTGCAGTATCTACCATAACAAGAACTGAGATCATTGAAAAAGGTGGAGGTAATACTGAATTTCCAGAAATCATGAAGAATACTCCTTCTATTTACGTAGCTAACCAAAATGGTGGGTTCGGAGATGGACAAGTATTTACAAGAGGATTCGGTCAGAGTAACACGGCATTTTTGTTGAACGGTCAGCCGATCAACGGTATGGAAGATGGTAATATGTACTGGTCTAACTGGTCAGGAATGACAGATATCGCTAATGCAGTGCAGGTTCAAAGAGGATTAGGTTCTTCTAAGTTGGCTATTTCTTCTGTAGGTGGTACGACGAACATCATAACTAAAGCTACGGATCAAGAGCAAGGTGGATTTGCAAGCTTTACTGGTGGTAATGATGCTTACTTAAAAGGAACAGTTGGATATAACACAGGTATGATCAACGGTAAGTGGGGAGTATCTGCATTGATGACACACTGGCAAGGAGATGGATATGCTGATGGAACAAGAGGTCAAGGACAGAATTACTTTCTTTCAGTAGGGTACAAAGCAAGTGAAAAGAGTTCTTTCAATTTTTTGATCACAGGAGCACCGCAATGGCATGATCAAAACTTCTCTCAGAGAGTATCTGATCATTATGTAGATGGTGATGTCGAAAATATCAACAGAAGATTGAACGGTAACTGGGGAACATATGATAATGGTGATTACCAAACAGAAAGAAGAAATTTCTATCATAAACCAGTTGCTAACTTGAACTGGGATCTTGATATCAATGAAAAGTCTAAGTTGAACACTGTAGTATATGGCTCTTGGGGTCGTGGTGGAGGAACTGGAGGTTACGGTGGTAGAGCTGAAACAGGTGATGATGGTCAAAAAGACTGGTCAGCAACTGAAGCTGTAAACGCAACTGTTAGTGATGGCATTGGTTCATTCGCTAAAGATCCAAGAGGATATTTGGTAAGAGGGTCTATGAATAATCACCAATGGTTCGGTGTTGTATCTAACTATGAAAGAAAACTAAGTGAAGAATTGACATGGAATATCGGTGCTGATCTGAGAACTTACACAGGTACGCACTTTAGACAAATCGTAAACAACATGGGGTTGAATGGATTTGACATCACTAATAACGATCAATTTCCTAACGGTTATGTAGCGAATGAAGAGTTTAAAGCTGATCCGTGGGCTGCATTATCAAATTATGCACCAGTAGGACAGAGAATTAACTATGATTATAGCGAAAAAATTCAATACGGAGGATTATTCACACAATTGGAATATGCTACGGAGAAATTATCTGCATATGTTCAAGGTGCATTATCTAATCAATCTCACGTAAGATGGGATAGATTTAACTATACTGAAGCTGAAGAGGAATCAGAAACATTAACTAACTTAGGTTATAATGTTAAAGGTGGAGTTAGTTTCTTCTTTGATGATAAGCATAGTGCATATGTTAATACTGGTCTTTATTCAAGACAGCCGTTCCATGATAATTTGTTTTTAAATTTCAGAAATGATGTGAACGAAGTTGCTACTAATGAAGATATCGTAGGATTAGAAGCTGGGTACAAGTTAAGAACTAGTATGATAGAAGCTAATCTTAATGTATACAGAACAGCATGGAGCAATAGATTTACAACGAGTACTGTGCAGCCAGGAGAAATAGTGCAAGATCAGAATGGAAATGATGTTGAACTAATTAATGGTGGATTCTCTAATATTTCTGGTATTAATCAATTACACCAAGGTATAGAGCTTGATTTTAGAATTAAAGCTACTGATGATATTACTGTGAAAGCATACGGGTCGATTGGAGATTGGTCTTATGCAGATAATGCGAAAATTGATATTTATAATGATGAGCAAACATTAATTTCATCTACTGATGAACTTTACCTTGATGGTGCTAAAGTTGGTGGATCTGCTCAAACATCTTTTGGATTGGGTATTGATTACAATATTACAAATTCACTTAAGGTAGATGCTGATTATAACTTCTATGATCAGAGTTATGCGAGAGTAAATGCTACAGACAATATCTTTAGAGATGAAGTTAATGATGGTACAGTATTATTACCTTCTTACGGAGTTCTTGATATGGGTATTTCTTACAGAGTTTCTCTTCCGAATCAAGATTTATTGAAATTCAGAATTAATGTAAATAACTTACTAGATGAGACTTATATTTCATACTCAAGATCAAACATTCATGCTTCTGATGTAGCAGCTGAAAACTGGAACGGAATAAATGCAAGTAATTCTGTATTGTTCGGAAAAGGTCTTACGTGGAATGCTTCTGTTAGATATTCTTTCTAAGAATCTGACATAGATATATAAATAAAAAAGACTTCAGGGCTAGCACAACATTAGTGCTAGCCCTTTTTATGTCGTATATCCAAGAATATTATTTGTGTTAATGACATTACGTTTAAGCCTATCCAATATATTTTATTATTTTTGTAAGATCCTGTTTTGAAGTCATTTACATATCTAATGAATCCCAAAGCGGATTAACGCGAAGTGTCTAATTTTATTAAAAAAAATACAATCAAAAATTAAATAACATGAAAAGAATTTTACTTATTAATTTTTTACTTTCTTTTGCTTTTATGGCATCAGCACAGCTTGTCATTTCTGAGATTAGTTACAATCCGCCTGAATCTGGGACGGATTCATTGGAATACATAGAATTATACAATGAGACAAATGCAACTATAGATCTCGCTGGATATATCATAGAAGATAATAATCCTGATACAATATTAAATGGTAGCGTAGATGCTGGAGCTTATGTAATATTAGCGATCAACCCTACAGCAATCATGACGGTATTAGGTGTAGAGTCAATAGAAATTGAAAGAATAGCTACTAATAATGGCGGAGAAAGATTAGCAATTTCTGACCCTAATGGAAATCTTATAGACGAAGTTACATATGATGACCAAGGCGAATGGCCAGATTTTGATGCAGGAACAGATGGTGCGGGAGCTACCGTTGAGTTATGTGATGTAACTTCTGATAATAGTCTTGGAAGTAATTGGGGGGTATCTACTAATGACCTTGGAGTAATGGTTGGTGGTATTTCTTTTTTAGGAACTCCAAACGCTGCAAATTCATCTTCTTGTGAGTTTGTACCTGACCATATCGTAGAAGTTTCTAACAATAAATTTACACCTAAAGATCTAATAATCAATGAAGGTGAGTCTGTAAGATGGATGAACGTTCAGGGATTTCACAATGTAAATGGTTCTCTTGCTGATTATCCAAACAATCCAGAAGGATTTACAAATGGAAATGCAGCTTCAAGTCCTTGGACATTTGACTTTACATTTAATGTTGAAGGAGTATACGACTATCACTGCGATCCTCATGTTGGATTAGGTATGGTAGGAACAGTAACTGTTATGGGAGAGGTAGAGCCTACGATCCCTGTATATGATATTGGTTTGGTAAATACTATTGATTCTGATGGGCTTCCTGATTCTGCTGGTGTACAGTGTATAGTTGAAGGAGTTGTGCATGGAGCTAATTTGAGTGGAAGTGGATTACAGTTTGCTTTGATTGATGATAGTGGTGATGCAATAAGTCTGTTCTCTAATATGGACTTAGGCTATACTTACGCCGAAGGTGACTTGATAAAAGTAACTGGTTTTATAGGACACTTCAACGGTTTATTGCAAACATCTGCAAATGCTGTAGAGTTTGTGAGTAGTGGAAATGATCTTCAAATTATTGAAGGAGTGAGTGTTCTCGACGAGTCTACGGAGTCTAAGCTAGTACAAACAGTTCCTGTAAGGTTTACTGATGTATCACAATGGGATAATAGTGGGTCATCTTTTAACGTTGATTTCGAAGCTGAGGATGGTACAATATTTACAGCGAGAATAGACGGGGATACCGAGATTGCTGGTACGGATATTCCTGCTTTTGGAACAGGAACAACCTATGACTTAGTAATTACTGGTGTTGGAGGACAATTTGATAATAGTGCACCACATGATGATGGTTATCAGATGTTCCCAAGATATATAGACGATTTTTCAACATTCTTAAGTGTTCAAGAATTAGAAGGTGACTTCTCAGTTTATCCTAATCCTGTTTCTGAGGTATTATCTATTGATTCAGATAAAGTTATTGAGTCTTACATTATATATAATAATTTAGGACAGCAAATTGCTATAGGTGAATTTCAAGACAGGATTGATGTTAGTGAACTAACATCAGGTATCTACAGAATTACATTGCTTGCAGATGACAAGGCTAAAGTGTTGACATTTGTAAAATAATATATTTAGAATATTTATTAAGTAGCCCTTCTCAGAAGATTTTGAGAGGGGCTTTTTTTGTATATTTAGCAGTGGCAAATATTTTTTTCATGAAAATAAATATCCAATTATACTTATGTTTTATCCTTGTTTTTGTAGTAAATTATGCGTTTTCTCAAAATGTACATGTTGATGATTTTGATAATGGCTCTATAGCGAATTTTCCTATTGATTGGGATAAGAGAGGCGATCAAGCAATGAAAGAGTATTTAGTTGCAAAAGATACAACGGGGAATAAAAACCTGTGTGTCAGTTTCTTAAATTCGAATATATTTATTCTTAAACAGCTCAAAGTAGATCTTGTGGAATATCCTTATCTAAATTGGAGTTGGAGAGCAAATGATCTTCCGACAGACGGAGATGAGTCGGTCAAGAAGTACTGTGATGCTGCGGCATGTATAGCTATAGTCCTGAAATTATTAAAATTCAGACCTAGGTCTATAAAATACACTTGGTCGACTACACTTGATATTGAGGTAGGCACTAAAAGCCCGTATGCTTTTTGGCCATCCCGATCTGATATCATTGTATTGGAGTCAGGAAATGATGAATTAGGAAATTGGTAAGAAGAAAAGAGAAATGTGCTCAATGATTATCTTTCACTATACGGAAAGGAAAGTGTAAAGTCATTAACAATTGAAGTGATTCTTATAATGATCGATAGTGACAATACACAGAGTCTCTCATCAGCTTATTATGATAATATTTTCTTTTCAAAAAACTGATTTGCGATCAATTAGCTACAGGATCAATTCTGATACCATAATTGATTGAAGCTTTTATTTTATAGTTGAATTTATTATATATGTAATATATTAATAATCAATAGGTAATGGGGCATTTTTAGAAAAATATTTTATTTGAAGTCTTACTCATTTTTTACTTCTTTTTAAGCCTTTTTTTACGTATTTTTGTGGGCTAGTATTGATAATAAAAATAAATTTTTAAATGGCTAACGATCAGCGCATTATACCAATTAATATTGAGGATGAAATGAAGTCCGCTTACATCGATTATTCGATGTCGGTAATTGTTTCTAGAGCATTGCCAGATGTAAGAGATGGATTGAAACCTGTACACAGAAGAGTTCTGTATGGAATGTCCGATCTGGGATTGTCTTATAGTAAGTCACATAAAAAATCAGCGAGAATTGTAGGAGAGGTGTTGGGTAAGTATCACCCGCATGGTGATACTTCAGTATATGACTCTATGGTAAGGATGGCCCAGTATTGGTCTCTAAGATATCCACTAGTAGATGGTCAAGGTAATTTTGGTTCTATGGATGGTGATAGTCCAGCTGCGATGAGATATACAGAGGCTAGATTGCAGAGGATTTCTGACGAGCTACTAGCAGATATTAAAAAAGATACTGTCGATTGGTCATTGAATTTTGATGATTCACTAGAAGAACCAACTGTATTGCCCACAAAGTTTCCAACTTTATTAGTCAATGGAGCATCTGGTATTGCAGTAGGTATGGCTACAAATATGCTTCCTCATAACTTGACAGAAGTTATTGCTGGAACTAAAGCGGCGATTGATAATCCTGAGATTACTATTCCAGAATTAATGGAGCATATAACAGCTCCTGATTTTCCTACTGGTGGTACTATCTTCGGATATGGCGGGGTGAAGGATGCATTTGAGACAGGCAGAGGTCGTATTGTGGTGAGAGGAAAAGCTAACATCGAGACGAACGCTAACAATATGGAGACAATTGTTATCACTGAGATTCCATACCAAGTAAATAAAGCAACTTTGGTTTCTAAGATGGCTGACCTGGTAAACGACGGTAAGATTGAAGGCATAAGAGACCTAAGAGATGAGTCGGATAGAAATGGTCTGAGGATTGTAGTCGAAATAAAACGAGACGGGATGGGAAGTGTCGTTTTGAGTAAGTTATATAAATATACTGCGCTACAATCTTCTTACGGAGTGAATAATATTGCTCTTGTAAATGGTCGGCCTCAGATGTTAAATTTGAAGCAGATAATTGCTGAGTTCATTAAGTTCAGATTAGAAGTAATCGTAAGAAGAACTAAATATGATCTTCGTAAAGCGGAAGAAAGAGCTCACATTCTAGAGGGACTGCTAATAGCATTGGCTCACATTGATGAAGTTATTGCGATTATTAGAAAGTCAAAAACTGTCGATGAAGCGAAAGCTGGATTAGTAGCTGCGTTTGAATTGTCAGAGATTCAAGCGAAAGCTATCTTAGAGATGAGACTTCAGAAGCTTGTAAGTCTCGAAGTAGATAAGATTCAAGCTGAGTTTGATGAGTTACAAGTAAAAATTGCTCACTATAAAGAAATCCTTGGTAACGAAGCTATGCAAAGAGACATCATTAAAGGTGAGCTTGATGATATCAACGATAGATTCGGTGACGAAAGAAGAACGGATATTAGTTACTCAGATGAGGAGATCAGCATAGAAGATATGATACCTAATGAAGAGGTAGTGATAACTATTTCAAAGTTGGGATACATCAAAAGAACGAAATCATCAGAATATAAATCGCAATCAAGAGGTGGAAGAGGATCAAGAGGTAGTAAAACAAGGAATACTGATTCTGTAGAGCACTTATTTGTTGCGGATGCTCATAACTATATTTTATTGTTCACTGAAAAAGGCAGATGTTTCTGGCTAAGAGCATATGAAATTCCAGAAGCGAGTAAAACATCAGCGGGTAGAGTAATTCAGAACATAATCCAAATGCCTAAGGATGATAAGGTGAGATCCTACATAATCGTCAAAGATCTTACGGACGAAGAATGGTTGAACAGTAACTATGTATTCTTCTGTACTAAAAAAGGTCTCGTGAAGAAGACATTGATGGAGAAATTCTCTCGTCCTAGAACAAATGGTATCAATGCAATTACAATTAATGAAGGTGATCAGTTGTTAGAAGCTAAGCTAAGTAATGGTCAGAATGATATCGTTATCGCAAATAGGAATGGTAGAGCGATTAGATTTCCAGAAGAGAAAGTGAGAGCAATGGGTAGATCCGCTGCCGGTGTTAGAGGAATCAGATTGGATGAAGATAAGAATGATGTTGTTGTAGGAATGTTATCTGTAAACTCTACAGATCCAGATGTGACAATCTTTGTAATCTCTGAGAAGGGTAGCGGAAAACGATCTGCGTTGGATGAGTACCGTATCACAAATAGGGGTGGTAAAGGTGTAAAAACAATGAATGTGACGGATAAGACTGGTAAAGTAGTAGCTGTCAAATATGTAACTACGTATGATCACTTAATGATAACTACAGTAGAAGGAATTATGATTAGAATGGCAGCTACAGATCTTAGAGTAATGGGAAGAGCTACACAAGGAGTAAGAGTGATCAATCTTGGAAAGAAAGATAGCATTGCTGACGTAGCTATTATAAGAAGAGATGAAAATAGCGACGACGAAGAAGAATGAAAATCTTAAAGATTACTTTCTTTTTAGATAGCTGAAAACGGAAGTAAATGCGGAATTTTGTGTAATAAGTAGTTTTTTTGGTAGTGAATTTTAATTTCAAAAGCCTAAAAAGTAAGTAATTCACTATTTTTTAACATTTTTGCGCTAGGTCTTTAACAGATTATAAACACAGAATGAATGAAAATCCCGTCATAACTATGATTTACACATAACCTTGACGGGTAAAAAACAATTTAACAAATGAATATATCTATGAAAAAATTAGCTCTCGGACTACTCAGTTTATTTCTGATAGTAGGATCAATCAATGCACAAGAAGGCAAAAAAGCATTGAAAAAGGGTGCCAAACTACTTGCGAAATATGGTCAAAATGCTGTCAAGAATGCAGATATTCTTGATGAAGGACTGATGCTTATTGAAAAAGCATTCGAAAATGAAGAAGTAAAAGCAAAAGCTAAGAATTATAACATGCTAGGAGAAGCATACAATGCAGTAGCATCGGCTCAGATCAATGCAAAATTAGTTGATCCAAAATTCCAGATAACTCATGGTGATTACGCTAACAAAGCATTCGATGCATTCAAGATGGCACATAGTAAAGCGGAAAAGAAAGGGGATAAAGAAGATGCTATAGTTGGATTGCAAGCTTTAGAGAGTCATATGAATAATATAGCTATTTATTATTTTCAGACTCCTGATTATGCTAATGCATTTACTTATTTCAATGGCGCTGTTGAAGTTTATAAAGTACTAAATGCGAATGCAGCGAATTCAAGACTTGATGTTGATACTACTAGAATGGATCACTACTTCTATACTGGCGCAGCAGGATACTATGGTGAAAAGAGAAAGGAAGCTGCACCTGTTCTAGAAGAATTAATTTCAATGGGTTCAGAAAAGGCGCTTCCTTATGAAGCACTTTATAATATTTATTCAGCGGATGATAAAGAAAAGGCAGTTGGTTATTTGGAAAAAGGAAGAGAATTGTTTCCTGACGACACAGGTTTGTTATTCGCAGAGATTAACTTTTATCTGATGGAAGGGAAATTAGATATATTGATTGATAAGCTAAAGTCTGCTTTAGTAAAAGAACCAGACAATATTACTATCTATACTACACTTGGAAATGTATGTGATCAGTTGAATCAGCAATATAGAACGAAGGGCGATACAAGCGAGATGAAAAATCTGAATAGAAGTGCAACTGACGGACCAAATGAGGGGTGCTATGAAGTAGCTGAAGACGGTTCAAAGAAGCATTTAGATAAAAGTGCTTGTATTTCAAATCCTTATGCTAAAGCAAATTATTATTTTACCGAAGCTAAGTTATATTATTCACAAGCACTTGAAAAAGATACAACGAACTTCGATGCTGTATACTCACAAGGGGCATTGTACTACAACAAAGCTGCATCTCTTACCGGAGCGATAAATGAATTGGCTAATGATTTTTCAGCAGCTGGAACTAAGAAATATGACAACTTAAAAGCTGAGATGGACGGTTTCTTTAGTCAAGCAATGCCATATTTCTTAAAAGCTGAGGGTATGAACGGAAAGGACTTAAATACTTTGATTGCCTTGAAAGAAATCAATGCAAGGAATAATGAGCTGGAGAAAGTAGCAGAATACAAAGCAAAAATTGAAGCTATACAAGCTGGAGGAGGAGAATAATTTTTTACTCCATCTTTTAAAAATATAAAAAGGGTAGCTGCGATTGTAGTTTCCCTTTTTTTTTGTGGTGTGGAAGGGCATGGTCAATATCTAGTAGATGAAAGTCCTCTACACACGCTGTAATGAGCAGTGCTTGGCCAAGATAGCTGTTATCGTTTTGAGCGATGCCATCTATAAGTCTTCTAACCCAGCATTTACTGTATTCATAAGAGGAACACGTTGGCCAAGATAGCTGTTATCGTTTTGAGCGATGCCATCTATAAGTCAAGCGTTGGTGGATTTTCAAAGAATTCCAAGCATTGGGATTGAATTTTCAAAAGACTTAATATTTATTGAGTGTTTTTCGGTAAGCCAATTAAAAGGTAAAATGATCTACCTATTGATTGTCGATCTAAAACATAAAAAAAAGGAGCCAAAACCATTGACTCCTTTTTTTAATTTTCTATTTCTATTTCATTTTATCTCTTACTCTGGTTCAAATCCAAGTACAATATTGAACTTAGCATATTGACCAAACTCTGTACCCGCTGGTAAATTCTTATCATATCCAACACCATAATCAAATCCTAATAGTCCAAACATAGGTAAGAAGACTCTCAATCCTGCACCAACTGAACGTTTCATATCAAATGGATTAAAATCTGAGAAGCTCTCCCAAGCATTTCCGCCTTGTGCAAATATCTTAGCGTATATCGTACTACTTGGATTAAGAGATAATGGATATCTTAATTCTACAGTAAATTTATTATATATAGCCGCAGGTCTATTATTGTTGATTTCAGTAGTTTCATATCCTCTGAGAGATATAATTTCTGTACCTGTAAGTGCTGAATTTTGATTTGATAATCCATCACCACCTAATTGGAATCTTTCGAATGGAGGGATACCATTATCACCATATCCACCTAAGAATCCCATCTTAACACTCGTCATGAATACCATTTTGCCAACTACATTGAAGTACCATTCACTATTGAATTTCCACTTGTGATATTCTAGCCATTCGAATTTATTTGCATTTTCTACAGATGAAATTAAATCTATTTTTTCTAATTCTGTTAGTGGATCTGCTGGACCTTGTTCTTCTTCAGCTATTTGTATAATATCTGCTTTTTCAGCATCTGTTAGTCCGCCAGATTTTCCAACTCCTAGCAATGACCATGGAGGAGTTAATTGCAATGAAAGAGAAACTCTAGATCCTCTTCTTGGATATAAAGGGTCAGAAATTGAACTTCTTGTAAATATTTGAGTTAATGAGAAATTTTTAAAACTACCATTTCTAATGGTTACAAATACTCCTCTATCATCTTTTACTTGGAAAACACTATTTAAGTATTCATCCAATTTGATCGTTTCTAGATTAACTGTAGTAGAAGAAGAGAAGAAATCATCTGGCCACTTAAGTTGTGTACCAAGACCTGCAAATATTCTGGTAATATTTAATGCACCTTGTCCAAATTGAGTGTAATCAATAGCCGAATGTACAGCTCCTACTGTAAATGAATTAGGCTTTTTACCGCCTAACCATGGTTCAGTAAATGAGAAATTGTATGATCTGAAAAATCTACTATTACTCTGTATTCTTAGTGACAGCTTCTGTCCATCTCCTTGAGGTAATGGGCTCCAAGTTTCTTTATGTCTAACATTTTGTAGACTGAAGTTATTGAATGTTACTCCTAATGTTCCAATCAATCCACTAGCCCCACCATATCCGGCTGACAATTCTAATTGATCAGAAGGTCTTTCTTCTAAGACATATTCAATATCCACTGTTCCTCTTTGAGGATTTACAGGAGTTTGGATATCCATATTCTCAGGATTGAAATATCCAAGATTTATAATTTCTCTTTGTGATCTGATAATTTGAGATCTTGAGAACTTTTGTCCAGGTCTTGTTCTAACAGTTCTACGTACTACAGATTCATGTGTACGATCGTTTCCTGTTATTCTTACTTCGTTGATAGTTGCTTGAGGACCTTCGTAGATTCTCATCTCTAAATCTATTGAATCATTGGATACAGATACTTCTGTAGGTTTGATATCGAAGAATAAATATCCATCATCCATATAAAGAGAAGACACATCTCTACCATCAAGACTATATGTAAGTCTGTTTTGTAGCAGTTCTGGATCATATGCATCACCTTTTACAATACCTAAAACAGCGGCAAGTTGATCATCTGTATAAAGAGAATTTCCCTTCCATGCTATTTTTCTGAAGTAATACCTGTTTCCTTCATTAATATTTACCAAAACTTGCATATCTCCATCTGCCTCTCTCCAAACTGAATCGCTTAGTATTCTAGCATCTCGGAACCCTAATGAATTGTAATATGCTACTATTGATTCCTTATCTTCTTTATAATCGTCTTTGATGAATTTTGTCTTTCTGAACCAAGTACCTTTCCTCTTGGTATTCTTCATCTTCTTTCTAAGCTTTCGTGAGCTTACTTCTTTGTTACCAGTAAAAGTTATATCCTGTACTTTGGCTCTGCTACTTTCTTTGATGTTGAAAACTAGTCTTACAGAATTAGGCTTTACTTCATCTGCTATTTCTTCAACAGTAACTCTAGAATCCAATTTACCTTGATCAGTAAAGTATTTTTCTAACTTAAGTCTAGCTAATTCTTTTGCAGCATCTGTTACAATACCTCCTTTATTAAGGACATTCCTAACAATGTCATTTAGATCATCATGCTTTGATTTCTTAATACCTGTATAAGAGTATCTTGCTAGGGTAGGACGCTCAATTAAAACGATAGTAAGGTGTACGATCTCTCCATCAACTTTATTTTGAATCACTTGAACATCATCAAAAAGCCTCAACCTCATCAATGCTTTGATGGCCTTAGGAATAACTAGTCCAGGAATTTTGATTTTATCACCTTCTTTTAGTGCAGCAATAGACTTTATTGCATTTCTATCTCTATCAGGTGCACCTATTACTGTAATGCTTCCTATTTCGTAGTCAGACTTAACAGTATAATCTAGTATGTCAAGAGTATCATTGATCTCTTGAGCTGATACTGCACCAGCAGATAGTAATAGGAAGAAAATATATTTGAAAATTCTATTCATTTAGGTATTTCTTGATATACAATATTATAAACGATCATTAATCTTGATCTGTTATTTTTATTTGTTTAACGAATTCTTAAATTCGTTTTTATTGATAAACTAAGGCGCCAATACTACACTTTTGTCGTAATTGAATCTTAGGTTTAGTATTTTTTATTTCAATTGTTCACTTGTTTTGCCAAATCGCCGCTCTCGTCCTTGATAGTTAACTAAAGCTTTATAAAGATGAACCTTACGGAAGTCAGGCCAAAAAACGTCTGTAAAGTATAATTCGCTGTATGCAATTTGCCAAAGAAGGTAGTTACTTAGTCTCTGCTCACCGCTTGTACGAATTAATAACTCTGGATCAGGATAGTCAGCTGTAGCTAATTGTTGAGATACAAATGCTTCGTTGATCTGATCTGGGTTGACGGAACCATCTTTACTTGCTTGAGCAATTTTTTGGATGGTTGAAGTAATCTCCCACCTCGAACTATAATTTAAAGCTAAGATTAATGTTAGGCCAGTATTTTTACTGGTTTTTTCTATTCCTTCTAAAAGTGCATTTTGACTTTTTTGAGGTAGCTTGCTTAAATCACCTATTGCCTTGAGGCGAATATTGTTCTTGTTGAGTGTGCTGACTTCTTTTCTTATTGTTTCTACAAGTAAGCCCATTAGCGCTGTTACTTCTAGGGCTGGTCTACTCCAATTTTCTGTAGAAAAAGCATACAATGTAAGATATTCAATACCAAGCTCTGCAGCAGCTTCACTAATTTCGCGTACAGATTTGACACCGTTTTTATGTCCAAAAACACGTGGTTTACCATGCGCTTTTGCCCATCTACCGTTGCCATCCATAATCACTGCTATGTGTTCTGGTAACCTGTCTTTGTCTATTTTATTTAGGTATTCTTGCATGTCCTTTCTCAGAATGGCTGCAAAAATAACAAAAGGGCAATGATTATGGGGTTTTGATATGCTAAATATCCCTTAAAAGACGTAAAAAGATTGATGATCTCTAAAGGACTTAGTCGAATGACCGAAAGAACCATTTATTGGAAGTTTTTTAAATAGGGATATTTTTCATGTTCGAAGGCCAATTTATCTTGAGAATATTCTTTAAAACGCTTTATACCTAAACCCAATGTAAACTTCTCTTCCTTTCGTAGGACCCCAGTTAAATGAAGAATCGAAAAATGCTCCAAATGGCTCTTCACTTCCTAATATTGGAAATGCTTGTCGGAAATTAGTAATGTTTTCAATACCACCATACAGCTCAAATTTTGTCCATCGCTTGGTAAGTTGAAAATCTAATCCTGTATATGAAGGGGACTCAAGTGGCTGCTTATACTCATCAGGGGATTCTTGTGTGTCAGGCAGTCTTTTACTACCTGTCCATTTAACCGTAAAGTCCGCTTGCCAGTTATCATCTTTAGTACTTAATGATGTTTGTGCTAATAGTTTGTGATTGGGAACTAAAGGAAGTTGAATCATCTCTCCTTCTACTTCTCTTGCCGCCCATTGATAGTTATATGACCACTTGAATTCTACTTGATCTGTAAACTCCCACTTGTTTTCTAATTGGAAGCTTCTGGATTCACTTTTATCTGAGAAGTTATTGATAAATACCTTCCCAATCTCTCTATCGAAATCAGGAAAGACTTGATTCTGAAACATTGTGAAATAGCCATCTGCGCTTATCGTACTATTCATATTGCCAACTCTGAATTTCTGTACTAGATTAAGGCCAATATTGATGGCTTCTTCTGGTTCGAGTTGATTTTCGATAATAATATCTCGATTACTAGCGAGTACGTTTACTCGTTCCGAAAATAAATGGACTCTTCTGAATCCTTTTCCAGCACTAACTCTAATATCCGTATCTTCACTTAATTCTGCGCGAATAAGCATTCTTGGTGTAGTTTTCCAGCCGAAATCACCATGTTTGTCAGTTCGGATTCCACCCATTAGTGTGATATTATCAAAGTAGAAGATGCCTTCTGTGAATATTCCTGGGATAAAATAATCATTTTCATAAGTGCCAGCATATGACCAATTCAGAGGATTGGCAGCAAAGTCGATATTTTCGGTCATATCATTTTTTCTTATACTGATTCCAGCCTTCCAGTTGTGTTGGTCCTCACCAAAATTGTGATCTAGTACAAGATTAGAATAGAGATTCTTTTGATTACTGAGATAATATTTTTGACCGTATATACTGTTTTGATCATGGATAAAACCTGAATTCACCCAGATGAGAGATGTAAGATCAGCCAACTTATAATTCAGCTTGGTGTAAAAATCTGCTTGATTGATATTGATAGCTTGACCATAAATATCTCCACTTGCTTCATGAATATCTTGGTCATAAGTTGTTTGACCACCTACACGGTTTTCGGTCCAAAATCTAAGTCCGATTTGGCTTCTTATCTTCTGGTTTTCGGGATTATTATATACCCATTTGTTGAATATAGAGAACCGTTTTACTTTTGCTACATCTTGGAAACCATCTTTATCTCCATCTACTTCACCTGCTGGTAATGTACCATGCACTGAAGTGAAATTGTTCCATTTACTCTTCTTTACTATATAGTTAGCATTATATTGAGATTCTCCAAAAGAATTGATAAATGCATTCAGAAATATACGCTCTGACTTTTCAGCTGACTTTGGGATGATGTTAATCTGACCTGAGATTCCCTCATATCCTTGGATAACAGAATTGGCACCTTTTGACACAAAAATTTCTTGTATCATAGTGCCAGGTATGCTTCCAGCTCCAAATGTGAATGAAGCACCTTGTACGAGTGGCATTCCATCTATTAAAACTTGATTATAAACACCAGAAAGCCCTAATATTCTTAATTCTTTAGCATCGGTCACCACATTGGTTGTCTGTGCATCCACACTAGCGTTTGTACTAAAACAACCAGCTAGACTGCAACATGCTGCTCTCTCTAGCTCTCTTGTGCCAAGTACTTCTGTTTTGATTACACCATCTACAAATCTGGTAGCTTGACTTTTTGCTGTGATGTCCACTGTCGAAATTGTATTATCTTCTATAAGCTGCATTTTCCAATGCGTGATTGTACCTGCATTTACAGAATCTGATTTGAAACCCAAGTATGAAAACACCAATATTCGTTCGCCATTTTTTTTATCTGCAATTACAAAACTACCATCAGAATCAGTAGAAACACCAGAATCAGAACCTTGCCATTGTACTGTAGCTCCGACAAGAGGTTCTCCAAAAATATTTGTCACAGTACCAGTTATGTTTTGTGCAAAAGACTGATATGATAATAATATCTGTCTCTTATACACATCTGACGCTGCCGACGAAGAGGATAGTGTA
>OJIO01000725.1_pt1 | contig 18662 bp, 12 predicted proteins | sample 1595621 | NCBI WGS metagenome assembly OJIO01 (sample SAMN05416776, study PRJEB24817) | seawater metagenome | isolation source: Sea water | place: Canada:Atlantic | collected 2013-07
TCTACACTATCCTCTTCGTCGGCAGCGTCAGATGTGTATAAGAGACAGATTACAAGCAGTGCTACGGCGCAGCTAAAAACTATCAGTTCTAATAGTAGTACTAGAGCTATAGAAACTGTAATTGATGTTCCTGATTTCAAGAAAATCAATGAAAAAAAAACGATAATAAACAGAAACTTTAGTCCTAAAACTTTGACTTATTTACCAATAGAGCAAAATGGACTAAGAGTGGAAAATAGAGCGAAAAACAACCTGCCAATTCTCATTAGCGGAGAACCTGAACTAGCATTAAGAAGTACAGATACCAAAGAAGGGAAAGCATTGAATTTTTTGGAAAATGCTAAAGGACTTATGTCTATCGAGAGTCCTTCTGAAGAATTCGTAATAATAAAATCAGATATAGATGATCTGGGTATGACACATATGAAATACCAACAGATGTATATGGGTATTCCTATCTATGGAGCAGAAGTAATCTATCACTTTAATAATAAATCTCAATGGCTTAATGGGAGATATGTCAAAACTCCAAATATTAAATCCGTAAAACCTAGTTTGGATCTACCAACGGTAAAACAACTTACTCTCACTTCAATTGGTGGAATCAAAGAAGTTAGCATTGATAAGTTTAATCTATTTGATTTCGAAAAAATTAAAGGAGACTTGATAATCTATGATGATAAGTTGTGTTATGAAATGACTGTCTACAAAAGCATCATAGACAGATGGGAATACATAATGGATGCCCATACTGGTGAAGTTATAAGCAAACATCAAAATATGTGTAGATTCCATAACCATGATGATCATACAATATGCAATCATGGTGTAAATAAAACTGAGGATCTAACAAAAGATAATATGTCATCAAGTGAGAATGAACTGTTGCCACCACCAGATGGACCTACTGTATCGAATGCTCAAGATCTTTTCGGATCTACAAGACAAATAAATACCTATGAATCAAACAATCAATTTTATCTTATTGATGCAGCAAGAACAATGTATGATGATGTAAATTCTGATATTCCAAATGATCCGGTAGGCACAATATGGACGATTGATGCATTCAATACAAATCCACAGAATAGTAATTTTGAATATGATCATGTTGTGTCAAATTCGTCTAACTTTTCTGGAAAACAAACAGGAGTTTCAGCTCAATATAACGGAGGACAAGCGTACCAATATTTCAAAGTGATCCACGAAAGAGAATCCATCAATGGAGCAGGAGGTAATGTCATAGGGCTGATAAACATCGCTGATGAAGATGGTAGCTCCTTAGGAAATGCTTTTTGGAATGGAATTGCTATGTTTTATGGAAATGGTGATAATGCATTTAAACCACTGGCTAGAGGATTAGATGTTGCTGGTCATGAAATGTCTCATGGAGTGGTACAGAGTACCGCCAATCTTCAGTATCAAGGAGAATCGGGTGCACTTAACGAATCATTTGCTGACATCTTCGGGGCTATGATTGATCGTGACGACTGGTTGATCGGAGAAGATGTAGTAAATACCTCTGCATTCCCATCAGGAGCTTTAAGAAGTCTTCAAGATCCACATAATGGTGCTAGCACTGGTAACTTCAATGCTGGATGGCAACCAAGAACGTATAGTGAGCGATTCACAGGAAGCCAAGATAACGGCGGAGTGCATATTAATAGTGGAATAGTAAATTGGGCTTTCTTCAAATTTGCTACTGCTTCTGGTGTTGGAAAAAACAAAGCAGAGAAAGTGTACTATAGAGCTCTAGATAGGTACTTAACAAAATCGTCTCAATTCATTGATGCACGTATCGCTGTAGTCCAATCTGCCACTGACCTTTATGGATCAGGTGTTGCAAATTCTGCTAGAGCAGCTTTCGATGAGGTAGAGATCTTCAATGGAGATGGGACAGTAGTCACAACTGATGTAGAAACTAATCCAGGTGAAGATCTTATATTATTTACAACTGTGAATCAACAAAATTTATATATCGCTACTGCGGATGGAAATCTCCTATTTGATCCATTAACTGATCAAGATCCAATAAGTGTCCCAAGTATATCAGATGATGGTAGTGAGATCTTATTTATCAATCAAGATAAAGAACTATACTATATTCTAATGGACTGGTCTACAAATTCAATCGTAGCTGAAGGTGTGTTAGAATCAAATGAAGAGTGGCGAAATGCTGTCTTTTCAAAAGATGGCTTACGAATGGCAGCATTAAGAGAAGTCCAAGAAGACCAAATTTATGTTTATGATTTTATAACTGAGACTGGTGTAGACTACACTCTATTCAATCCTACATTTACAGAAGGCGTAAGTACTGGTGATGTTCTTTTTGCTGATGCATTAGAGTTTGATTTTACGGGTGAATATCTTATGTATGATGCATTTAACCAAATAGAAAGTTCATCTGGGAATCCTATTGAATACTGGGATATTGGATTTATAAAAGTATTCAATACTGGTTCAGGCACATTTACTACAGGGGATGATATTCAGAAACTTTATTCTCAGCTACCAGAAGGGGTCGATATTGGAAATCCAACTTTCTCAAAAAACAGTGATTATATTATAGCTTTTGACTTCTTAGAGGATAATGAATTCAAGGTATTAGGAAGTAATATTGAGGAACAAGAGACAAGAGATATTTTTGTAAATAACGACAGACCTGGTTATCCTAGTTATTCCAATGATGATGATAAGGTATTGTTTGATGCTATCAGTGATAATACTGGGCTAGGAGTTATCGGAGGAGCAGTGCTAGAGAGTAATAAAATAGAGTCTACCTCTGCAGCGATACAACTCGCATTCCAATCTACTGGCATCAAATGGGGTGTATGGTTCGGAAATGGAGATAGGGACATCACATCAAGTGAAGATTTAGAACTAGCGGATCATGCAATATCATTGTACCCTAACCCTGCAGGAGAATCAATCATGATTAAATCTACTCTGGAAGATGCTGGGAATACACGAATATCTATTGTCGATATTATGGGTAAAACAGTGTTGGTAAAAAATGTGAATAGTCTAGAGCAAGAAACCATGCTTGATATTTCTGTTTTGGCAGCTGGTTCATATATATTGAATATTAGAAGTGACAAAGGAGTTTCTAGTGAGTTGTTTGTTAAAGGGTAAGAACAAATCTTGATAAATTAATATGATTAAATTTATGCCTGATTGCAATTTGTAGTCAGGCATTTTTTATAATAATAAATGGATACTCAATATAAAAAAGTACTAATAGTAAGATTTAGTTCGATAGGAGATATCGTGCTGACTAGTCCAGTGGTCCGTTGTGTCAAAAAGCAATTAGGAAATAAAGTCCATTTTATTACAAAATCAAAATTCAGATCAACTTTAGAACATAATCCACATATAGATAAGATCTATACAATTGATAAAGAGATCACTGAAATACTCCATCAACTCAAAGATGAAAAATATGATCTCATCATAGATTTACATAAAAACTTAAGATCAAAAAGATTAATAATGGGTCTAGGAGTTAAGTCCATATCTTTTGATAAGATCAATATTGAAAAGTGGCTCAGAGTACATACTAGATTGAATTTTTTACCAAAAAAACATCTTGTAGATAGGTATTTCGAAAGTTTAAAATCTATAGGTGTTTCCAATGATGGTGAAGGTCTTTCATATCATCATGGCTTGACGGAATATGATATAGCACATTTGATGCCTTCGGATAGATATGTAGCTATTGTACTCGGTGCAACATATCACACTAAGAGAATTCCAAAAGAAAAGTTAGAAAACATCATCCAGAACTCAACATTGAAATGTGTTCTACTTGGAGGAAATGATGTTAAAGAACTATCGGTGGAATTAAAAGCAAAATACCCGAAAGTTTCAAACCTATGTGGAAAAGTGAGCCTAAATGAAAGTGCTGCTCTTGTATTGAGCAGTAAATACACTGTAACTGGAGATACCGGACTTATGCATATGGCAGCCGCGTTTAAAACACCCACTATGGTTTTCTGGGGAAGTACGGCCTACGAATTAGGGATGTATCCTTATTATGGAAGCAATTACGATATTCCTCAAGTTCATATGGTAAATAAGGAAATCAATTGTAGCCCGTGTTCTAAAATTGGAAAAGAGGTGTGCCCTAAAGGTCATTTTAAATGCATGATGGATTTTACAGAAAGTCAGATCATTAATGCAATGAGAACATTAGAAAAGTAAGTCCCAAAATATAGCAAGGAAGAAAAAATGAGGGTTTTAAGATCATACGGTTTGGAAGAGCTCGGCGATAAGTGATTTTCTCTTTATGAAGCTAACAATTTGTTCGAGACATCAATATACCTTATGCCTCTAAATCTGCTCACCGATTGCAAGCACTCAATTATCTTTAAGCACCATACCCACAAATCAATAGCATTTAAAATAATCAAACGGCTCTAAACAGTCGATGCATTTATATAGTGCCTTGCATGCAGTGCTCCCAAATTGGCTTACGAGCTGTGTGTTTTTGGATTCACATTGTGGGCAGGGTACTATTTTTTCTTCTCCTGAAAGATAAGATTTGTCAGAGGTTTTTTCTACTGGTGGTGCTATTCCGTATTCTTTGAGTTTTCTATGACCGTCTTCTGAAATCATATCTGTGGTCCACACTGGAGACAAAATCAATTTTACCTCTACATCATTATAACCCGCTTCTTCCATTGCCGATTTTACATTTACAGATATCATATCCATGGCAGGGCATCCAGTGTAAGTTGGTGTAATAAGCACTGTAATTTTTTCTCCTTCCGTCTCAAATCCTTGATAGATACCCAAATCCTGAATCGTGAGTACAGGAATCTCAGGATCTGTCACACTTTTGAGAACATTTTCAATATGTAATTTATCGACTACCAATTGCTATCTGGATATGATTTTTGAACAAACTGTAACTCCGCAAGTATAAATCCAAAGTGCTCAGTATGTACTCCATCTTTTCCTCCCTTTTGAGGAAATTTAACTTCAGGAATTTCTAGGTTTGCAGTCTGACACACTTCCGTAAATTTCGCCCATGCAGACGCCTTAATTTTTGTACAATCTACAGCAACTCCATTCAGTGATTTATCATTTTCAATTTTAGAAGGAATAAATGCTTCATCAAAAAATCTGATTCTATCATTTAATGCTTCTTGCATTTTATCATGACTTTCTTGAGTGCCATCACCAAGTCTTATAACCCATTCTGATGAATACTTCAGATGATAAGTAGCTTCTTTGATGGTCTTTGCTGCGATTTGTGCTAAGCGTTCATCCCCAGAATTAGTCATAGCTTTAAGATGATAATAGTGATAACAATCAAACATGAATTGTCTCATGATAGTATATCCAAAATGTCCGTTTGGTAATTCTACCAATAAAATGTTCTGCCAATCCCTAACATCTCGTTTATAAGGGTAATCATCTTCTGTTTTACCATTTCCTTCAATTTCTGCAGCATATTGATATAGTATTCTTGCTTCACCAATAAGGTCAAGGGAAATATTAGTAATAGCAATATCTTGCTCTAATATCGGACCATGCCCACAAAGCTCAGCCAACCTTTGACCGAGAATCAAAGCATTATCTGCCAATTGCAGTACATACTTGAGTAAACTTTCTCTTTTCAAACTGATTATTTCTCCCATGATTACATTTGTTCTAATTCATCAGGAAGGACGTAGAAAGTCGGGTGCCTATACACCTTATCTTCTGCAGGATCAAACATCGATTCTGATTCTTCAGGGTTCGATGCTGTGATATGTTTTGATTCCACTACCCAGATAGAAACACCTTCCTTTCTCCTGGTGTACACATCACGTGCATTTGTAATCGCCATATCAGCATCTGCTGCATGTAAGCTACCTACGTGTTTATGAGACAGTCCATTTTTTGATCTTAAAAAGATTTCGAATAGAGGCCAATTTTGCATTGTATTTATTTGTTGAATTATTGAATTGTTGAATTGTTGAATTACAGCTTTTTAATAAGATTTAGAACTCACAATTCTTCTATGTCCACTGATTAGAGTCTCATTTCTCTATTCCTACTTTTAGGCTACCTTCGTTTTACCATCAGATGCTTTTCTAACTTCTTGTTTTTCAGCATAAGCCAATGCAGCATCACGTACCCATTGTCCTTCTTCGTGGGCTTTTACCCTAGCGGCTAATCGCTCTTTATTACAAGGTCCATCTCCTTTCACTACAGACCAAAACTCATCCCAATCAATCTCACCAAAATCATGTGCCCCTCGCTCTTCATTCCATTTAATCTCAGGATCTGGAAGAGTCAATCCAAGTATATCAGTTTGAGGCTTAATCATATCTACCATTCTCTGACGAAGTTCATCATTAGAGAATCTCTTTATTCTCCAGGCCATAGATTGTGCTGAATGTGTAGATTCCGAATCATTTGGTCCGAACATCATAAGTGAAGGCCACCACCATCTATTGATAGCATCTTGGGCCATTTCTTTTTGTTCTGGAGTTCCATTCGCAAGAGTAAGCATGATCTCATACCCTTGTCTCTGGTGAAATGATTCCTCCTTACAAACTCTTACCATAGCTCTTGCGTAAGGCCCATACGAGCATCGGCACAATGGTACTTGATTCAAGATGGCAGCGCCATCTACAAGCCAGCCGATAGCTCCTATGTCGGCCCAAGTTAGGGTTGGGTAATTAAATATACTGGAATACTTCGCCTTCCCCGTATGGAGTTGGTCGAGTACTTCATCTCTTGATATGCCTAATGTCTCGCATGCAGAATATAGATATAATCCGTGTCCAGCTTCATCTTGCACTTTAGCAATCAGTCCAAGTTTCCTTCTAAGATTAGGTGCACGAGTAATCCAATTTCCTTCTGGCAACATTCCTACTACCTCCGAATGAGCATGTTGAGAAATCTGTCTGATCAACGTTTTACGATACTTTTCTGGCATCCAATCTCTTGGCTCAATACGCTCTTCAGCATCGATTCTATCTTGAAATCGCTTTTCTAATGATTGTATTTCTGTCATGACAATTAGGTTTTGAATTACAAATATAACGGAAAAAGCGAACAGTTGTTCGTAAAAATAAAAATTGGTCGTCCCTACACCTTATTTTGTACCAATTCCCAAATAATATTTAATGTTCTTACTTCCTAAATTTGACATAATCTTCGGAAGAGCGTCATCGAATCCTATTTTTTTATTCACGTTTAATAGTTGACTGATATTACTTCAATTTTTTAATTTACTTTAGACAGTGAAATTAGAGATCACAATTATTAAAAGACTAAAAAAATACAAGAAGTTCATATTACTAGTTCTGGCTGTTTTGCTGGTATGGTTTTATTTCTGTTTGCCCGACCCATTATTTTCTGATCCATATAGCACTGTCCTAAATGATAATAAAGGTCAATTAATTGGGGCCAAAATATCTGCTGATGGACAATGGCGATTTCCTCTAACAGATTCTGTTCCTGATAATTTTGAAAAAGCCATCATCACTTTCGAAGATAAGAGGTTTAGGACTCATATAGGGATAGATATTCTGTCACTAGGAAGAGCAATCGTCCAAAATATCAAAGTAGGAAAAGTAGAAAGTGGAGCTTCTACTCTCTCCATGCAAGTGATCCGAATGTCTAGAAAAGGGAAGTCTCGGACTATTTATCAGAAAGTGATCGAAATGATCTTAGCGCTCAGGTTGGAATTACGGTTTTCGAAAGATGAGATATTACAACTATATACTAGCCATGCTCCATTTGGCGGAAATGTTGTAGGGTTGGAGGCTGCCAGTTGGAGATATTACAAAAAAAATCCTTCAAAACTATCTGTCTCAGAAGCTGCGATGCTAGCAGTATTACCAAATGCACCCTCGTTAATACATATTTCAAAAAACAGAACTCGACTGCTAATTAAAAGAAATAGATTACTCAAAAAAATGCTAGATGAAAATCTAATTTCGAAAGAAGATTTAGACTTATACGTTCTCGAAAAAATTCCCCAAAAACCTTATCCATTGCCTTCAATAGCTAGGCATTTATTAGAATATGTACATAAAACCAATCCACAAAAAATTATTAATAGTACCATAGATTCTGATATTCAACAAATGAGCCATGAAATCGGGAGTTATCACTATCAAATAAATGCTCAATCTGATATTTACAATTTGAGCATACTAGTTCTCAACACAAAGACAGGTGAGGTAAAATCTTACCTCGGAAATGCTCCGAATACTAACCAAGAATCAGCTGTAGATATGATACAAGCAGAAAGAAGTTCTGGCTCGGTGCTTAAGCCGATTCTCTACGCTCACATGATTGACGAAGGCAAAATGATGCCTCAAGCTTTAGTCAAAGATATACCTACTCAAATACGTGGTTTTAATCCAAAAAACTACAATAGAAAATATACTGGTGCCACTCCAGCTGATAAGGCATTAGCTATGTCTCTTAATGTCCCTGCGGTATATAGCTTGCAAGAGTATGGGGTCGAACCTTTCATTCATAGATTACAAGATCATGGGATTGCAACGATCGACAAATCGGCAGATCACTACGGACTATCTTTGATTTTAGGAGGAGGGGAAGTCACACTTTGGAATCTATGTGGAGCATATGCATCTATTGGCCGCACACTGATTGAATTCAACAATAGCAAAGGAAAATATACAATACAACAAACCAATACACCAATAGTAACTCATAATGGAAGTAGCCAGAAAACATACAGTAGAGAACCTATCAATTTGTCCGCTGGTTCGATTTACAAAACGTTCGAAGCAATGCTCAAAGTAATACGTCCAGGGTCTGATGGTGAATGGGAACAATTCAATTCATCTAAACCTATAGCATGGAAAACTGGGACTAGCTATGGGCATAGAGATGCATGGGCTATAGGAGTCTCTCCAAATTATACAGTAGGAGTCTGGGTGGGAAATGCAGATGGAGAAGGAAAGAATAGTTTGGTAGGGGTAAGTAAGGCCGGACCAATTCTTTTCGATATATTTAATAGATTAGATTCCGGTGGATCTTTTAAAGAACCTTTGGATGATTTAATTCCAATATTGACTTGTAGCAAGAGCGGATATTTAGTTTCATCTTATTGTGAGTCAGCAGATACCATATTCAGTGTTACACAAAGTCTAAAATCTAAAACTTGTCCATATCATAGACTTATACATACCGATCTATCAGGCAAACAAGTAACCAGTATATGTACCGCTCCTTCCGATATGCAGCACAAAAACTGGTTTGAACTACCCCCATCTATGGCCTATTATTATAGAAAAAACCACCCCGAATATGAGACAACACCCTCTTTTAGAAAAGATTGTGTTCAAAATGTAACTTCAGATGTTATGTCATTTCTCTACCCCACTGAGAAATCAAAAATATATCTTCCTACAGATATTGATGAAATCAAAGAGAAAGCTATTTTCAAGGCAGCTCACCAATATCCAAATGAAATGCTTTACTGGCATTTGGATAATGTCTACTTAGGATACACTAAAGAATTTCATAATATGGAAATTTCTACAACACTTGGTATGCATACGATAACCATTGTAGATGAAGACGGAAATCAAGTGAGGCAATTATTCGAAGTTGTAAACTAATCTATAAAAATTGTCAAATATGTCTTTTATTGCTATGTTCTTGCATCTTTTGTTGATCCATAGTGGGATATTCTAATATACCATCATACTTTTAAGCTTTCAAAAGCGTTCTACTTTCTCAAATCGACAAAATCATATGCGTTTTATATTCAGTCTTCTAGCATTCTTATCTTTTATTAATATATCTACTAGTCAGTTGGATCAAAAAATAGGAGAATGGAAATCTTTTCTCCCTTACAATGATGGCAGATGGGTAACTCAGAGCAAGGATAAAATCTACTATGCCACAGAGTTATCTTTATTTAGCATAAATAAGGAAGATGTAACAGATTATATGTTTTTATCCAAAATTGATGGACTAACTGACGTAGGGATAAAACGAATCAAATACAATGACTTTACAGAGCAATTAATCGTAGTATATGACAACAGTAACATTGATATCATCGGAAATGATGAGATAATAAATATCGCTGATGTAAAAAATAATCAAATCCTTACGGGCGATAGATCAATCAATGATATCCATATTCAAAATGAAAACCAAGTGTTCTTCGCTACTGCATTTGGTATAATTGAATTAAATTTAGAAAAATTAGAATTTACAAGTACCGTATTTACAAATATAGCTGTCAATGACATTACATCAAATGGCAACACATTATATGCAGCTACAGATGATGGTATATACTCAGTGGATATAGTGACTAATAATAACATAGCTGATTTTTCTAGTTGGACCATTCTTGATAATCAAGTTGGGTTGCCCATCGTGTATTCTTGTAGTCATGTTGAAGTATATAATAATCGTCTTTACGCAAATATTGAAAGCGACTTATTTTTTGAAGGTGATAATGGTCAATTTACTGAGTTACAATTGATAGGCTATGAAAATCACGATATAAAAATTCTTTCTCTAGGACAATCAAGATTGATTGTTGGAGTACAAACTGGAATAACTGCGAGAGCCATTTTTATAGATGAAAATAATAATCAAAAAGTACACAATAACAGTTGTGCAAATCTAATTCGATATGTAATAGAAGACGAACAAGGTAGGGTTTGGTATGCAGATGGGTTCACAAATATAAGATGGGCAGAAAGTGATTCAAGTCCATGTAATTTTACTAGGATCAATAGTCCTGCCGAAGAAGAAGTAACTGATATTGCAGTAGAAGATGGTATCCTTTATGCGGCATCTGGAGGGGTACAAGATAATTATACACCTTTAGCAAATCGGAATGGGTTTTATATTTTAAACGATGGAACTTGGACATCCTATCGAAAAGAAGCAATTCCTGCCACTGACACACTAGAATTTATAAACATTTTTCAGATAGAACCGCACCCAAGCGACGATAGAATCTATGTGGCTTCATATTATGAAGGGTTATTGGAGTTTGATCCGAATTCAGAAATAGCGAAAGTATATAAAGAAAATAATAGCCCGATAAGTGGAACTGTTGGAGACCCAAATAGAGAAAGAATCTCTGGATTAGCATTTGATAACAATGACGTGTTATGGATAAATAATTTTGGTGCTGTTACTCCTTTGATTGCATATACCCCAGAAGGTAATTTTCATGCATTTAATCCTTCAGGGGACAATCAATTGGCAAAAGTCGTCGTAGACCAAAATGGATACACATGGTCTGTTTTAATCAGTTCTGCCGGAGGAATCGTAGTCCACAATAGCAATGGAACTTTAGCAGATCCTAATGATGATCAATCCATTTTCATCAACACATCAAATAGTGAATTACAAACTGGAACCGTAAATACTGTTGCTGTAGATCTTGATGGAGAAGTATGGGTAGGTACAAATGAAGGTCCAGTCATATTTGATAGTAGTCCTGCTTTATTCGAAGGGGGGAATCTAGGAAGTAGACGTAAAGTTTTACAAGATAGCATTGCTGCTTTTCTATTAGAGACGGAAGATATCAGGGCTATAGCATTTGACGGAGGTAACAGAAAGTGGTTTGGTTCTAGGAATGGAATATTTGTGCAATCTCCTGATGGAGAGACTTTGGAAATGCAATTTAATGTTGATAATTCTCCTTTGTTTGATAACGTGATCAATACATTTGAATATGATGATGATACAGGAATCATGTATATATCTACTAATAAAGGAATGCAAAGTTATCGTACTGAAACCTTAGGATCTACTAAAAAACATGCTCGACAAGTGTTCGCATATCCAAATCCAGTAAGACCGGAATACAACGGACCTATTGCAATAAAAGGACTTGCGAGAGACGCAAATATTAAAATTACAGATCTTAATGGCAAGCTTGTCTTCGAAACCACAGCTCTTGGAGGACAAGCCATCTGGGATGGTAAAGATTACACTGGCAGAAAAGCTGTATCAGGTGTATACTTTGTGTTTAGCACAGGTACCGCATCATTTGACACTCCAGATAGCTTTGTAACTAAGATTATGATTGTGAACTAGTTCTTATAATTTGTCTTTCAAAAATTGCCCAGTAAATGATTCTTTCACTTTAACTATGCCTTCAGGAACGCCTTGATAAAGAAGGTTGCCTCCCATAATTCCACCTGTCGGACCAAGATCTATGAGCCAGTCTGCACATTTGATTACATCAACATTGTGCTCCACAACAAGAACAGTATGTCCTCTTTCTACAAGTGCATTCATAGCATCCATTAGTTTAAGAATATCATGAAAGTGCAGACCCGTAGTAGGCTCATCAAATATGAAGAATATTTTTTCTCGGCTATTTTCTTTTGCTAAAAACGAAGCTAATTTTACTCTTTGAGCTTCTCCACCGGATAATGTACTGCTTGGTTGACCTAATTTTACATAACCTAACCCTACATCATAGAGCGGTCTAATTCTAGTTATAATATCACTTTTATCATCGAAGAACTCCATCGCTTCATCTATACTCAATTCCAAGATATCGTAAATATTTTTTCCTTTGTATCTTACATCTAGAACTTCATCCTTGAATTTCATTCCATTACACTCATCACAAGTAAGTCTAACATCAGAAAGGAATTGCATTTCTACAGTTATCTCTCCTTCACCCTTGCATGTCTCACATCTTCCACCCTCTACATTAAATGAAAAGTGTTTTGGTTGAAATCCCTTTATTTTTGACAATTGTTGGTTGGAGTACAACTTCCTTATGCTATCATAAGCCTTAACATAGGTCACTGGGTTTGATCTACTACTTTTACCTAATGGATTTTGACTTACTAGTTCTACTTGGGTATATGCAGATAAATCACCTGTTATCTTCTTATGTTTTCCTGGTGAAAGCGGGATAGGGTCTCCTAAATGCTTTTTCAAGGCTGGGTATAGAATACTTTTAATCAATGTAGTCTTACCTGAACCAGACACACCACTTACCACCGTAAAAGTATTCAATGGAAACGTTACATCTATGTCTTTCAAATTGTGCATTCCAGCACCTTCAATTACAATTTTATTGACTCCTTTTCTCCTTTGTTTAGGTACTTCTATTTTCTTTCTACCAACTAAATAATCTGCCGTAAGACTTTTTACTTTTCCAGTAATAAAATTTTCGTAACTACCTGAATAAATCAATTCCCCACCGTATATACCAGCCATCGGCCCTATATCTACGATAGAATCAGCATTTTTGATTACCTCTTCTTCATGTTCCACTACAACAACTGTGTTCCCAAGGGCCTTTAGTTTCTTAAGTACCTCTACAAGTTTTTCGGTATCTTTTGGATGTAACCCTACACTTGGTTCGTCAAGAATATAAAGCGAGTTGGTAAGATTACTACCCAAGGTTCTTGTTAGGTTTATTCTTTGTGTTTCACCGCCACTCAATGTGGATGCTTGTCTGTCAAGAGATAAGTAAGATAACCCTACATCATTCATAACTTGAAGTCTGTTATTTACTTCAAGCAAAATTCTATCTGCAATTTGTTGATCATGATCTGAAAGATTGACAGAATGAAAAAATGACTTCAACTGATCAAGTGGAAGATCGATTAGCTCTGATATATCTTTACCATCAATCTTTACATAAGTTGCCTCTTTCCTTAATCTTCCTCCTTCACATTCTGGACAATCCGTTTTCCCTCTGAACCTAGCAAGAATAATTCTATTCTGTATCTTATAGGTCTTCTCTTTCAAATCTTCGAAAAAACTGTTAATCCCGTCGAACCATTTATTTCCATTCCAGAGAATCCTCTTTTCCGCTTTAGTTAAGTCTTTAATCGGTCTGTGAACTGGAAAATCAAAATTGTGAGCCGCATTAACCAACCTATCCTTCCAAAGACTACTTTTTTCACCTCTCCAAGGGGCGATAGCATCATCATATACTGACTTATTATCATCTGGTATGACTTTCTCAGGATCTATACCAAGAACTCTCCCATAACCCTCACATTTAGGACAAGCACCATATGGATTATTATAATTGAATAGTTGATGGTTGGGTTCTAAGAACAACATACCATCCATCTCAAATCGATTATTGAACATTTCGGTTTCCCCACCCAGTATTTCTACTTCACATTCTCCTTCACTATCTTGAAATGCAGTCAATACTGAATCTGAAATTCTTTTTCTATTTTCTTCATCATCGTTAACAACAAACCGATCTATCAGAATTCTGTAACGATCCATAACATCCGCAGTATGTTTAGAAAGGTCCTTATTTTTAGAATCGAGAAAATCTTCGATATATTCAAGTTCACCATCTACTTTTATTCTTGTAAAACCTTTTTGTATAAGGAGTGACAAATCTTGCTCAAGTGATCTTTCATATTTTTTTTGAAGAGGAATACTCAGCACTATCTTCGTTCCAGTTTTATGTTTGAATATGAACTTTGTGACATCGGAAACCTCATGTTTTTTTACCAACTCCCCAGTTATTGGCGAATATGTCTTACCAATCCTGGCATACAACAACCTTAAATAATCATATATCTCTGTCAACGAACCAACAGTAGATCTTGCATTGCTAGATGATACTTTTTGCTCTATTGCAATAGCAGGGCAGATTCCTTTTATATATTCAACCTCCGGTTTTTTCATTCTGCTGAGAAACTGTCTAGCATAAGATGATAGAGATTCAACATACCTTCTTTGCCCTTCAGCATAAAGTGTATCCATTATTAAAGATGACTTACCTGAACCCGATAATCCAGTTACAACAACTAGTTGATTTTTAGGAATTTTAAGTTCTATATTCTTAAGATTATTAGAGTTTGCGCCTTTTATGTGTATGTACTTTCTCAGTTCATCTATTTCCTTCTTTCTCGCTTTCTTTTCTGCCGTTGTTAGTACTGCCATTCAGATTGTGCTGTATAATTTAGTTCTGCAAATGTAAGGATTCATCGACTACTATCTAAGTAATACCTTATACCCAATTGAAATAATAGATATTAAGAAATGTTTACTTATTTGGATGATATTAATAGTAAACCTAACTAGAGTGATTTGCTATATTTATAAATTAGTAATTGTTTCACAAAGTAATTTAGATCGTTCTAGGAAATAATCAATAATTTGCATGCAAATCAAAATACTATGCATATCCAACTAAAGTCCATTTATGGATCTCTTAATTATAAAGGCACTAACGAAAGAGGACAATCATTTCAATTCAGTGGTAAAAAAGAATCTGTTTCTCCTATGGAATCAGTGTTGATGGCAGCCGCAGCATGTAGTTCTATCGATGTGGAAATATTCCTTGAAAAAATGAGACAGCCTTTTGATAGAATAGAAGTAGATGTGAAAGGTGAAAGAGTAGATGCTGTTCCAGCTATATTTTCTGACATTCATATTCATTATAAAATATATGGTAATATAAAACCAGAAAAAGCTAAAAAAGCTGTTGAAATGTCCATGGATAAATATTGTTCTGTTTCCATCATGTTATCTGCAGGAGTAAACATGACGCACTCCCATGAAATAATAAACGACTAAAAATGGATGGTTTAGATTATAAAACAGCAATTGATCACTTATCAAAAGATAATAAATTCAAACCATATATTGACAAAATAGAACTTCCCCATAGAAGTCCATCGAGTGATATATATTCTGGCCTTATCAGTTCTATTGTTTCACAACAATTAAGTGTGAAAGTCGCTTCTACCATTCATGGTCGATTTATTGGCCTATTCCAAACTGAATATCCACATGCAAAAGAATTGCTAAATCTTACAGATATCGAAATGAGAAGTGTAGGTCTCTCAGGACAGAAAACAAAATATGTTAGAAACGTTGCACTATTCTTTCAAGAGAATAATTTATTTGTTAAAGACTGGGATATACTATCAAACAATGAAATCATATCACTTCTCACAGAAATTAAAGGCGTTGGTAAATGGACAGTCCAAATGATTCTAATGTTTGTCCTTAAAAGACCTGATGTATTTCCTGTATTAGATCTTGGAATACAACATGGTATGATAGAAATCTACAATCTAAAACAAGAGAAGAAAGAACTTCATTTAAAAATGGAAAGTTTATCCAAAAAATGGCAACCACATAGAACAGTAGCTTGCTTGTATCTATGGGCTGTCAAAGATGTTTTATGAAAATGGAAAAATCAATTTAATTCACTTTTCTTCCAGATACCGTAGTTTTCTTGTATTTAGTCTTTCTTGCCTTATCTAGGTCTACCAACAGATTGGAATATGCACTTTCACTTGTTGTGTTCCAGGTTTGACCCGCATAAGTAACTTTACCCCTTTTCTGTTTCCATTCTTTAGCTAAAAGTACAAATCGACCGCCCGCTTTTTGATTAGGGCCAAACATAAGATACCTATCATCCTCTGCTTCGAAACTAATAGCAACTCTATCTTTTTTCGGTGAAAAAATAAATACACCAGGAGTTCCTTTCTTAAAAATCACTTCCTCAATCTTTCTACCGTCTACTATTTTGATTGTTCCGTTTTCAACTGAAGCGCTTTTACCCCCAAAGTCTCGATAAAGAACTATATCACTTGCCAAATAAAACTGAACCTGAGATAACGCATCCGACGAAGAATCAAACTCTTCATAGACATTATCGGTAAATGGGTACAGAGTAGGGCTACACGAAGTTATAGCTATAGCACTAATTATTACGAAAGAAAGAATTTTGAGATATTGCATAATTATATTTTATTTATGATGTCTATATAGGACGAAATATATCCCTAGATGTAAAACCATTTCATCTCCTTTCTACAATATTTAACAGTCTACTTAAGTAAGAGTTAATAGAATTATTCTTTCAGAATTTATATAAAAAAAACCTACACAAAATCAATTGTGTAGGTTTTATATTATTGCTCTTTAAGACATATTAATATTCCCAAAGATCGTGTTCGAAGTTAAAGAGCTCAGCTTTAATCTGCTCAGACTCTAAAAGTGCATTGATACCACTTCTTTCATCAGTTGGAGCATAATTATCTTGCACCCTTTTGTCTAATACATTCGTTATCTTATAAATGTAACTAGAAAAGAATCTTGATTCAAACAAATCAGCCCATGTCATTGGAGCTATGTCATTTTCATCATTGATTACTCTATGCTTTGATAACAATTCTCTTGCTGTTGAGTAATATGTCCAAAATAAAACTTCAGGATATTTAACAACACCAGTTTCAGCATCTATTCTATCAATTACAGGAGCTATCCCAATAATTCTTACTTTAAGCATCGAAGCTTCTTCATCAAAAAACCAAATCTCTTTGATTCTATATCGATTTATATCTTCATAGAACAGTTCACTTTTAGTAATACTGATAGACTCTTCATATGTATCATAATCAATTACAGTACTTGTATCAGTCTTGAAAAACGCAGATTCCACCTCCGATGCATTCATAGGCAACTTAAAATCAGGTTTACCAGCGTCATCCTTAAATATTGTAATGTCTCCATTCATTGAAAGATCTCTTAAAATCTCAAAAAATGGTTTTACAGGAGTTCTAAAAGCTAGATTCATTTTTTCTCTAGTTTCTATAACTCTGTATATAGTTTTTTGCCATGCAATATCAGCTTCTCTGATCGGCTCATATTGAAGGACTCGATTTTCTGTAATCAACCGCTTTGCAACAATATCATCCACATAGATATCTTCACCAGGTTCACTAGATTCAAGAAGATCCTCTGCGCCAATCTTCGTTTGAGCATTCATTCCTAACGTTCCTAAAAGAAGTGAAAAGAAAAATGCAGATTTTAAGAATTTATTCATATTGAATGTGTTTATGGAAATTTGATCTATTTTAATTCTATCTAACATTAAAGTTCATACCTCCAAGGTTTCTTGGTGCTATATCCCCAGGGCATTTACATTTAATATCCTCAAAGAAATATCTATCCCCCGGCTTTGCTTTATTTATTAATCTCTTAGCATCAGCAGAGAATTTACCCCCTCTGTTAGCTGCGATCTCAGCATCCGCTCTAGGAGCAACTCTAACCATTCTAAATCCAACAATATTACATCTAGCTTCAAAGTCAAAGTTCTCTAAAACTGGTAATACACCAGGTTGAGCTTTAAGTTCACCAGAAGGTATTACACCACCTCTATTCTTAGATAATTTCGGCACTGGATCAGGAATTCTTTTAACTCTAAATCCTTTACTTGCATTCATACCAGGAGCACTAACATTAATTTTAGCTTCTTGACCAGAAGCTGTTGGCTTTGTAACATTAACTGTGTAAGTTCCATCACCATTTTTACTGATAGTTCCTCCACCTCCATCCATGCTTACGTTTACCTTTTCAGATGACACCCCTGCAGCTGAAACTTCAACTGGGTTTGGTACTCCGATATAGAATACATTCATCTTAGAAGCAGATATAGCAACAGATCTCTCTCCCACTTCATATTCGAATTCTTCTCTAAAAGTTTGTTTTTCACCCGTTGACGGGTTAGTCACAGTAATTGCAGCGTTGTATTTTTTAATACCTACTGAACTAGCTGACTGCGAAAACTTTGCGACTCCTTCATCATCAGCTCTAAGAGATTGACCATTTACAGAAATAGAAATTCCTGTTTCAGACTGCTTTCCTGCCGCTGCAGATAAAAATACATCCTGTCTCTTATACACATCTCCGAG
>OJIO01000728.1_pt1 | contig 18601 bp, 12 predicted proteins | sample 1595621 | NCBI WGS metagenome assembly OJIO01 (sample SAMN05416776, study PRJEB24817) | seawater metagenome | isolation source: Sea water | place: Canada:Atlantic | collected 2013-07
CTTCGTCGGCAGCGTCAGATGTGTATAAGAGACAGATCCATAGAGGATATTGCGCTTCCAGCGTCTGTAGTTCACGCATCAGGCGGTCGTATTCCGCATCCGGAATCGCCGCTTCATCCAATACGTAATAACGATGATTATGGTCGTTGATTTGCTGACGCAGCTGTTCAATACGTGTGCGGGCTTGCGTCGGTAACACATTGGACTGGGTTGACGATGTATCTGGGGAAGACATGACTATCTGGCTCGCACTGGCAAGCGCGGTCAGTGCCGCGCCTGAAGGGTTCGGTTGTTCGGCAATAAGCTGGCAACGAAGTTAACGTCGCTTGCCCGCAGCCTGTTTTTTCGCCAGCAAGGCTTGCCGACGTTCATATTCGAGAATTTGCTGACGATCATGCTCGACCGTTTGTTTGGTGAAGGTACTGTGAGTCGCATCCTTGAGTTCGGCGTTGAGATGGTCTGCCAACAGGCGCGCCATTTCAGACATCGCCTGATAAGCCTCTAACGGACGCTTTGCTCCCGGCAAGCTTAAAAAGAACGTCAACCCGGAAAAGTGCTCATCTTCCATGCTAGCCGGGCTAAAAACACCGGGTTCATAGGTTTGAGCGACCGAAAACTGGATTGGCCCCTTGCCATCTGCATCTTCAAATCGATGAAAGATTTGTTCCTGGCCGTAACGTAAATCGCAACCATCAAACAGGTGTAAGAGAGAACGGCCTGAAAATCCGGCTTCTTCGCGGGCGCGGGCATGAATCACCAGTACCACCTCTGCCGCCGCACGGGTGGACAGTTGTTCGGCATCGTCCCCAGCATAGATAATCAACTCACTGCCCTGGTCAGCGCCCTGCTCTTCCTGCTGGGCAATTTCATCTTCCAGATGAACCGTCTCTTGCTCACCCGCTTGACCGCTCTCTTGATAGTCAGCACCGGCCAGCAGTGGGTCTGCTTCGTCGTCCTCTGCCGTCAGCGGTTGCTCGTCAGCGGTATCCTGCACTTCAACGTGCAACTCCGGTTCGATAATGACATTGCGTTCGCCCAACGCTTCTACCGTCATCAACAGCGGCACGGCTTCATCCAGATTGACTGGCCGGGCTTTTGGAATAATGGCGGCAGGAGCCTGATCTGCGGGTGTTTCCTCCAGCTCACGACTGCGAGAGTTCAGCCAACTATGGAGATTTTGCTGCAGGGCCTGCTCATCGGATTCGAGGCCATCGGGTTCGAGCGCATGAAATGCTTCACTGCGGGGCGCTGCCAGTTCATCGCCATCGCTGATCGACTCGCTGACCGACTCGTCGCCAGCTCCGCTCTCCATCAGTGGGTTCTCTGCAGCATGACGTTGTTCATTCAAGGCGCTACGATCGTCCTCTGATATCAAGTCAGGCACGCCATCTGCTGTATTTGCAAATCCATCAAGCCGGGTATCCGTATCTGGCGCACTGACGCGGGCGTCTGCGTCTGCCTCCGCTGCTGCCGGATTACCGACAACCCGAAAACGGCCACCGGGTAATTCCGGGTTGTGGTTACCTTCCGGAAATTTAAAATCTTTGCTGATATCCAGCTTCAGTGCCATGGCGCGAGCACGTTTCATACGTCGTATGCCATCCACTACAATAATCACGACTGCCAGTAAACCCAGCAATATCATGACCGTTTTCCAGGTCAATTCCATAACGTCCTCATCGTTTGTGTTTTGTCGGGCAACTGGATCTGATGTCTCATACAACCCGTTGTAGGCTGCCCGTTATTCTTCCGGTTCTATTTCCAGATTATCGCTACTGTTCGATCATTTCTGTGGCTGCCTCTACATCAACGGAGACCAGTCTTGATACGCCCGGTTCCTGCATGGTGACTCCCAGCAGCCGGGATGCCATTTCCATCGCAATTTTGTTGTGGGTAATAAAAATAAACTGCACCTTGTCTGACATCGCTTTTACCAGTTTGGCATAACGTCCGACATTGGCATCATCCAGTGGTGCATCCACTTCATCGAGCATGCAAAACGGTGCCGGATTCAACTGGAAGATGGAAAACACCAGGGCAATGGCCGTTAATGCTTTCTCCCCACCAGACAACAGGTGAATGGTGCTGTTTTTCTTGCCCGGAGGGCGCGCCATAATAGCGACACCGGTATTCAGCAAATCGTCATCGGTCAGATCCAGCCAGGCATGGCCACCACCAAAGACTTTGGGAAACAGCTCTGCCAGTCCGTTATTGATTTTATCAAAGGTCTCTTTAAAGCGGGTACGGGTCTCCCGGTCAATTTTATGGATTGCGCTTTCAAGTGTCGCCAGCGCGGTTTCCAGGTCGTTGTTCTGGGCATCCAGATATGTCTTGCGCTCGGATTGCAGGCGGTATTCATCAATCGCTGCCAGGTTGATATTGCCGAGCCGGCGAATACGTTCACCAAGATCCGCCAGATCCTGCTGCCACTGCTCGGGATCCGCTTCATCTGGCATGTTATCCAGTACTTCTTTCAGGGTGAGTTTCTCTTCTTGCAGTTGTTCAATCAGTGCCTGACGACGTATATCCAGTGCCTGGCATTCCATTCGTACCGCTTCGAGCTGGTTACGTACATCCAGTGCTTGCTGTTCCGCCTGGCTACGTTGTTGTTCCAGCTGACGCAAGCCGGTCTCTGAACGTTCCAAGCGGGAACGAGCTTCCTGTACCTGCTGTTCAGCTTGCTGACGCTGTTCCAATAGTTGCTGCAATTCTTCTTTCAAGTGCGTCAGATCAATACTGTGATCCTGTTTCTGGCTTGACAGTATAGTCTGTTTTCGACTGCGCCACTGTTCCAGCTGGACGCTTAATCGCTGGATGGCGGTGTTCAGCCCCTGAATGCGGCTATCCAGCTCACGCTGGCCCAGTTCTGCCTGATGGGCTCCCTGCTGCCGCTGCTGTAACACTGAACGGGCATCGTCCAGTTGCTGTTGCTTACTGTCCCGCTGCAACAGCAGCTGATCTCGTTCATCGCCGTACAGTTCTATGGCATCACTGGCTTGCTGCCATTGCATACGGGTTTCTTCCAGTTCTTGCTGTAATAACGCCTGCTGTTCACGAGCTTCAGCCAGATCATCGTCGATACGCTGGCTGCGTTGCGCAAACTGTTCTGCTCGTGCCTGATGGGCTGAAAGCTGGGCCTGTAAGGTCATCAGTTGGCTGTTCACTTGTTGCCATTCACGCTGGGCGGCGTCGCGTTGCTGCTCCAGTCCGTGCAGACGCATACGTGCCGCTTCGTATTCTGCTTCCCATTCTTCAACATCCATATCGAGCTGGTCCCATTGCTCCAGCAGTAATTCCAGTTCTTGCTGGCGGCCCAGTACACTGCCTTGACTTTCCGCCTGGCGTTGCACTCGTAACCAGTCACGACCCACCCGTACCGCATCGGGCGTCATCCAGCTTTCACCCGGAGCCAACTCCTGCCGCCGGGCCAGCGCCTGATCGAGTGAACCAATGGTTCGAACCGGAGCCAGTAAATCGCCCAGTTGGTAGGGAGATTGCAGCCGTTGTAACAATGAGTCAGACGCCAGCGGAGAATCTGACGGCGGTAGTTCGAGACCCGACCAGAGCACCAGGTTGCCTTCCTGCAAGCTGTCCAGCCATTGGCTCGCCATGTCCAGATTATCGATCACCAGCGCCTGCAGGTAGTCGCCTAATACCGCTTCCACGGCGGTTTCCCAGCCACTTTCAACCTGCAGTCGTTCTGCCAAACGGGGTTTGCGTGACAATTGTCGGCTTTCGAGCCAACGTGCCATGGCATCACTGCTTTGCCCCAGCGCCGCTTTTTGCAGGGCTTCCAGTGTGGCCTTGCGGTTACTGAGCAGATTCAGCTGCTGCCGACCGGTTTCCACCTGTTGCCGCTGTTGCTCGATATCGGCACGGACTCGTTCGGCCTGCTCCCGACTGCTGTCGACACGTTGCTGCTGTTCTTCCGCTTGCAGTTCATATTCGGCGGCTTCCTCTTGCAGTAACTGGATTTCGTCGAGTTCGGGGTTGTTTTGCAACTGCTGTTGCTCACCTTGCAACTTGTGTATCTGTTGTTGCAATCGCAGCAACTGCTGGTCGAGGGATTGAATGCGTGTGTGTGCGACGTCCGCTTGCCGGGCGGGCTCACCGGCACGCTGGGTAAACTGCTGCCAGTCATCCTGCCAGCGGGATTGTTCGCGTTCGGCATCATCAAGCTGGTCTTTGGCCTGGAGTAATAATTCTGCCAGCAGTTCCTGTTCTGGCTCCTGTTGCAGTCGCTCGGCTTCGAGGTTATCCAGCTGCTGCTGGTCGGCTTCCAGGGCAATCTGACAGGCTTCCAGCTGCCGTTCGGCTTCCGCCAGATTACGATCCAGCTCCAGCGACATTTGCGACTGGTGTTCTATCTTTTGTTCTTGTCGGGCAATTCGAGCACCAACTTCGTAAAAGCGACCCTGAACAGCCTGGAACCGCTCATTGTCTTCACTCTGTAACAGCCGCAGCGCTTCGGAATCCGCGTCAATCCTGACTTGTTCAGAGCGGTGTTTTTCAAAACGGGTGTCCAGTTCTGTAATGAACAACTCCCGTTTCCGATAGTCCTGATCCAACTGCTGCCACTTCAGGGCTTGCAGTTGAGCCTTCTTTTGCCGCTCTTCGGCTTTCAGCGCCTTGTACTTTTCAGCCGCTTCGGCCTGACGTTGTAAATGACCGAGCTGGCGCGTGAGTTCATCGCGGATGTCTTGCAGACGCTCAAGATTTTCCAGCGTACGTCGCATGCGGTTCTCGGTCTCGCGGCGACGATCCTTGTAGCGAGAGATACCTGCGGCCTCTTCGACGTACACCCGCAGCTCTTCTGGTTTGGCCTCAATCAGGCGAGAAATCATGCCCTGTTCGATAATGGCATAGGAACGCGGCCCCAGGCCGGTGCCAAGAAACAGGTCGGTAATATCCTTGCGACGGCAGCGGCTGCCATTCAGAAAGTAGGTGGACTGGCCATCTCGGGTAACCTGACGGCGTACGCTGATTTCGGTGTAGGCGGCGTACTCGCCCCTTAAGGTCTGATCACTGTTGTCAAACACCAGATCGACGCTGGCCTTGCCAACCGGTTTGCGCTCGGAAGATCCATTAAAAATGACGTCCGTCATGGAGTCGCCGCGCAGGTATTTGGCCGAGCTTTCCCCCATCACCCAGCGGACGGCATCAATGGTGTTGGACTTGCCACAACCATTGGGGCCAACGATACCGGTCATGTTGGTATCAAAGCTGACGGTGGTCGTATCGACAAAAGATTTGAAGCCAGAGAGTTTGATGGCCTTCAGGCGCATAGGAATCCGGTGGGCTGGAGACGACAGCCCGCTATGATAGCGGTGTTGATTTGAAGTGGCTAACCCGGCGGGCTACGGCCACTCCGGGTATGTTACACAGACTCTTTCAGTGTGTTGGCTTCGATTGCCTGAACCACCAGCGAGCAATGACGTTTGCAATACTCATTGACCAACGCTGGTATCTCATCATTTTGGTCGCTGAGTGTGCATTCGATCAAGCGAGTAACAAACAGGCTGGTTTCGTCCATTTCGCCAAGGTTTTTGCGTAATGCCAATGCCAGCGCACGATGCAAGGGAGGTTGCAGATTGTCGAGTGCGGTTTTCAAATACTCATTACCAGCGGCGACGGCAGCACTGGAAATCAGTTCAAAATTGGCTTCGATAAAAAGATGGTGATCATGTACAGCAGCCGTATTACGGAGCTTGTTGACCAGCAACTCCAGCTTTTTCTTGTCTTCTTCTTTCCAGCTCCAGGCCAGCTTTTCGGCCAGCATTTCGAGCAGATTACCGTACAGGCGATAAAGGCTACGTACCCGGTCAGCATTCAATTCAGTCACATAGGCACCACGGCGCGGCTGAATAGTCACCAGGTGGCGACGCTCCAGAATCAACAGTGCTTCACGTACAGAGCCACGACTGACTTGCAATTCACTGACGATACGGGCTTCCTGAATACGTTCATTATTCACCAGATCACCCTGAATAATGCGATCTGCAAGGTGGTTGGCTATTTGTTCTGCAAGACTTTCGGCGACGACAAACGCCATAATCAGTTCCTCTAAAGCGTACATATGACTTGAAACGATCAACCTGCCAAAGCTCAACAGCGTTGATTTCAATCACGTTTCAGTCAACAAATTATCGGTAATCATGGTTCCACTGACAAATATCACAAACCGCTAGCTCTAAAAACGGAAGATGCCTCGCAGTTGTCTGCCATGACGTCCTTACATCCGTGAGATAGCAATCCTGGCGTCTGAAAGCCTGCTGGATCGACCTCACCTTCTTACAACGATCCTCTCAATAGAGGCCAGACATCCGCGATTAACGCAATATCTTCAATACAACAGGGTGGAACAGATGAACATTAACAAAACCGGAAAACGCGGAGGCAGCGAAAACAAACCGTGCCCGTAGCTGCAACAAGAGTAAAACTCTGGCAGTCATTTGAATAGAACCGCCGCTCAGCTCGCTTGCGCTGAGTTCATCGCCAGCAAGCTTGCCAGACCATATGGCAACGCGGAAAGCATCAAGCATACTATCTGAACGCCATTTTTCATTTTCTCCAACCAGTTCCACTGCGGTACTGATTTGGGAACATCTTGCTGCGCGTCAAGAGACACTCACAGCCGATATGACCCTTTAATGGGTAAAATCTATAGTCCAAACCCATTTTCTCAGGCAAAAGTACCAATTTTTACTAATGCAAAATCAACTTTGTGTTTTTATACTGCCTGCTGGAAATACACTGACAGTATAAAAACGGTCGCCTTTTGCATGGACACGTAACTGTTTGCCCGCAAATACCCAGCAACCTCTCGTTGGTCTCTCAGAGATGTGCGGAGCATATTGACACATATGCAACCAAGTCAACAGATACAAGCATATATGTGTGACACCAACACTCCGAGTGAGACACACAAGCGGTTTTGCATACCTAACCAGCAGCGACGACATGAATAGCGCACCGACCGACAGTGAAAGTAAAAAATCGATGGATTTTTTGACCAGTCTGGGACAACGAATTGCTGCGATGGCCGATCTGGTCGGCAGCAAGAAAAAACTCGCCGATGCCGCAGGTATCTCGGAGTCACAACTCTATCGTTGCATCAAGGGTGCCAGTGCGACAACCGTTGAGCCTCTGGTCGCCATGGCCAAGGCAGCGAATGTTTCTATTGAATGGGCGGTATCCGGTGAAGGGCTGATGCATGCGGATCAATATGACACCTTGTCTGCCAACGACAGCAAGCTGAAATCGATCCCTTGCTATACCGCCTCTCACCAGCATTGCCAAACCCGGACAGCGAGTCCGGAATTTGCACTGCCGAGCCACTGGGTCAAACAGCGAGGTCTGAACGACCAGTCTCTGGTGATACTGACGGCCAAGGGCGACAGTATGAATCCGACCATTCCCGACGGCAGCCTGGTGCTGATCGACACCCAGAACAGGTCGCTTCTGGATGGTCGCCTCTATGCCTTGCGGGAAGAAAATTTCGAAATGATCAAACGCATCCAGAGAGTACCGGGACAAGGGGTCTGGCTACTGTCGGACAACAAGCACTACAACGACGTATTACTGGAACAAAACGACATGAACCAGCTGGAAATTATCGGTCGGGTTGTCTGGATCGGCACCGATGTGTGAGGCCTGGTTCAGGTATCAACGGATCGGCGCGCCCGAATCGCAATCAAAACACCGGCCACAATCAGCCCCATGGCCAGCAACATCAAGGTTGTTAAACGCTCGGATAACACCAGCGCCCCCATCAATACTGCCAGCCCCGGCACCAATAGCTGTACCTGAGCAGCACGATGGATCCCCAGCCAGGGCAAAACCCGATACCAGCCAAAGTAACCCAGCCCTGAGGCTATGGCACCCGATATCACTGCAAGCAGCAAAGGCCGCCAATTCGACAACTCGGGCTCAACCGTAAAAGGTATTAATAGTATCGACAGCAGACTAGCAGCGACAAAGGCAGCTTGCACATCTGCCAAAGGTGTTGACGAACCCTGGCCCAGCACCACAAAACCAGTCCAACCGAGTGCAGCCGTGACCATTAACAGCACTGCCCACCAGGAAGACAGTGCACTGCCAGGCAGCAGCAGCAAGGCCAGCCCGGTAATCGAGACCAACATCCCCACCAGCTGCCAGGCTCCAGGCCGTGCGCCGCGCCAGATATTTACCCATTGCAGCCCAAGCTGTACTGTGGCGAACAATACGAAAGCCCCGACACCGGTATCCAGACTGACATACGCCATGGAAAATGCCGACGCATAAACAAATAACCCCAGCCCCAGTAACCAGAAGCGCCGGCTGTTCGGGCAGACACAATTGCGGCTCCCCAAGCGGATATTCTGATACCACAGCAACACACTCAATATCACCGCACCCGCCACCAGACGGATGATCGTAAAGCTTTCGGAATCAAAACTGTATTCCCTCAAAGCCCAGCGGCATAAAAGAGAATTGGCTGCAAAAGCCAGTAATACCAGCGCGGTCTGAACCACCATCATATGCTCACTTATTATTAACTTTATTAGCAAAACGGCAATATTGACTTCATTGCTGGACTATCTCTGAAAATCATCTTGCTTCGCTAGATTCATGCTGTATCAGCGGGTACAAGTACCCTACGCTTGCGGTGTACATCCTGTCACCCGGAGCACTGAACAAGCTACAAACGAAAACAGAGGAGCCCTCGACAACAGATCCCGTTGATAGACAATAACGGAATACCCGAGACGAGTATTAACGTCGCAATTGAATATCTCAACAGCAATACCACGACTCAACAGCTGGTGAAAACGTTTCTAGGCCGCAAGTACAGGGTAATCATGACCGAACGTCAGAGTTGATAAGTCACTTATGAATATTTTCAGATCATTTTTAACGCAGTCATCGTCACGCCGATAGATTGTCAATAGCCGGTTAAACTACAACGTCAAGCGCAACAAGTTCAGGTGGCCCCTGAACACGACCACAGAGATGATTCTGTCGCTTATCAGGGAGATATCGATGAATGCGTTTATAAAAGCAGCAGAAATTTGGGTACCAAACCATACGGAGTCTGACCGCTCCAGTCATTTACACGCTGCAGCCAGTTACTACGGAGAACTGGGCCATTTTGCCGAAATCAGTGCGACCATGACCTTTGGTTATGGCGAGGGTTTACCTGGTAGTGCCTGGCAATGTGGCCACCCGGTTCTCTGGTCTGATCTCAGAAGTGACCGCTTCAAACGCAGCAATTTTATTTCTGATACTGGAATAGACTCAGGTCTTGCAATTCCGATCTTTGCCGGTGATTTTCTTCAAGCGGTTGTGGTGCTCTTTTGTGGTAACCCTGGAACCGCCAGTGGCGCTGTCGAAATCTGGCAAAATGATACCCAAAGCCCACAGCAGTTAAACCTGATGGATGGTTATTACGGTGTACTGGAGCAATTTGCCGCCATATCTCGCAATATGACCATCCAACAGGGAGAAAGTCTGCCAGGCAAGGCATGGCAGCTGGATCAGCCACTGTTACTACAGAATCTGGCGAATCGTCACTGCTTTATCCGTGCTCATCCCGCCGAAGAATACGGGCTCGCAACCGGCCTCGCTTTGCCGTATATCGATAATCACAGGAATGGCCATGTGGTGTGCCTGTTATCCACACTGGGTACGCCTATCGCCAGCCAATATGAAGTCTGGCTGCCAGATGGCAACCAGCTGAAATTCCACGATGGCTTTGCCATTGATGGCTCAGATCTCCACCAGCGCTATGATGGGGATCAGATTGAGCGTGGAGAAGGTCAGCTTGGCAAAGTCTGGCTCAGTGGTGTCCCCCATCTGGCCAGTCGGAATCTGACCGCTCCCATACTGTGTTTACCCGTAATCAATGCCGGTCGCTTGAGCGGCATTGTTCGCCTGGTTCTATAACAACGCGGAAGCACACGCCCACCTGCTCCTGCGCCTGGTGTGCAGGAGTCACCTAACCCGAAGGGGCCGTTCCAATCAGGCCGACGTTATGCAACCTTCCTGTCAACCTGGTATCTCATGCGTAGATCGACACCCAGTCACTGCATTTTTTCAGCCGGTTTGATCTGTGGTTCTGTAACCACAGACAGAGCAAGCCAGCTATGTCCCCTATACGAACAACAGCGACGAGTGCAGTCCGTAAGGAACCCCAGGTTTGATTCATCACCTAGCCAGCAGAGATAACCCATGATTAAAAAGTCTGCCCTGATCCTGATCAGTGCACTCACCCTGAATAGCCTGATTGCCAGCGCCAATCCATCACCACACTGGAGTTACGAGGGTGACGATGGCCCCGAGCATTGGGCCACCCTATCTGCAGACTATACAAGCTGCGGCAGTGGCCTGAACCAATCGCCATTGAATCTGACCGAGATGATCGCAGCCGATCAGATACCTCTGGTCTTGAATTACCATCCCGGCGGCAAGGAAATCCTCAACAACGGTCACACGGTGCAGGTGAATTACGCCGCGGGCAATACCTTGAATGTGGGTTTTCGCAGCTTTAACCTGATTCAGTTCCATTTCCACACGCCGGCTGAAAACCGTATCGAAGGCAAGTCGTATCCCATGGCCATGCATCTTGTCCATGCCACTCCGGAAGGTCGGCTGGCGGTGCTGGCCATCATGTTCCAGGCTGGTGAAGAAAATAAGGAATTGGCCAAAGTCTGGGGCGACCTTCCCCTGCCTGGTGAGAAAAAGGAATTGGACAACGGGCTGGACATATCAAAACTGCTGCCCGAATCCCTGGATTACATACAATACAACGGCTCCCTGACGACCCCACCCTGTACTGAAGGCGTCAGCTGGTTTGTACTGAAAACCCCGATTGAAGCCTCTGCTGATCAAATTGCCGCCTTCACACGTTTGATCGGTGAAAACAGCCGTCCGATTCAGCCCCTGAATGCCCGAGTAGTTATCCAGTAGCCCGCCATATCACCCTGGCCGCTAAACAAAAAAAGCCCGCAGCGGTTATCGCTGCGGGCTTTTTCCATTCTTTGCAACAACAGACTGTCGAGCCCAGACAGGCTGTTGATGCATTGAATACTTGACGATAATCAGAGGCGTTCCCACACGGTGGCGATACCCTGACCCAAACCAATACACATGGTCGAGACGCCATAGCGTCCACCTTCCTGCTCAAGCACGTTGATCAGAGTGGTGGAAATACGGGCACCGGAACACCCCAGCGGGTGACCCAGAGCAATCGCACCGCCATGGATATTGATACGATTTTCAGCAATTTCGGTCAGCTTCAGATCCTTGATACAAGGGAGTGACTGGGCCGCAAAGGCTTCGTTCAATTCCCAGTAATCAATATCCGTGGTCTCCAGACCAGCACGCTTCAAGGCTTTTTTGGTCGCTGGCACCGGGCCGTAACCCATAATCGCCGCATCCACACCGGCAACCGCCATGGAAACGATACGAGCGCGCGGCTTGAGGCCCAGCTCTTCGGCTTTTTCAGCACTCATCAACAACATCGCAGCAGCGCCGTCAGTGATCTGGGAAGACGTACCCGCCGTCACCGTACCACTCTTGGGATCAAATGCCGGACGCAAGGCACCCAGGGTCTGTAACGTGGTTTCCGGGCGAATGGTTTCATCTTCACTGATCAGCACCTGTTTGCCATCCGCATCGTGGCCATAAATCGGTACGATTTCATTCTTGAACTTGCCATCCAGCGTTGCCTGGTGGGCACGTTGATGCGACCGCACCGCAAAGGCATCCTGCTGATCACGACTGATGCCATGCATCTTGCCGAGCATTTCTGCGGTCAGGCCCATCATGTTGGAGGCCTTGGCAAAGTGCTTGGACGATGCCGGATTATGATCAAAGCCATGGGTCATTTCTACGTGGCCCATATGCTCTACACCACCCACCACAAACACATCACCGTTGCCGGTCATGATCGCCTGGGCAGCGGTGTGAATGGCGCTCATGGCAGAACCACACAGGCGGTTAACAGTTTGCGCACCGGCTTCTTTGGGAACTTTGGTCAGCAGACCAATTTGACGAGCAACGTTAAAGCCTTGCTCTTTGGTCTGATTCACACAGCCCCAGATGATGTCTTCCACCAGCTTGGGCGGGACATCCGGGTTACGTTCAAACAGCGCGTCGATAATCGTGGCTGACAGGGTTTCGGCCCGCACATGGCGAAAGGCACCACCACGGGAACGGCCCATGGGCGTACGAACCGCGTCGATCACTACAACGTCTTTGGGATTCAGGGTTGTCATAAATTTCTCCAGGTTCGCTCTTATTCCGCACTGTCTGTCGTGACGGGGGCGTTGGCTGCTGCCGGGAAGTAGGATTCACCATTGGCGGCCATAACACGCATCCGGTCAGTCGGCTCATACAGTTTGCCCAGATGAGCAAATGTGTCGCACAGGGCGACGAAGCTGGCCAGGCCAACAGTATCCATGTAACGACAGGCACCACCACGGAATGGCGGAAAACCAATACCGAAGATCAGGCCCATATCCGCTTCTGCTGCCGTATCCACAATGCCTTCTTCCAGACAGCGGGCAACCTCGATACACATCGGAATCATACAGCGGGCAATTATCTCGTCGGCGTCAAGCTCAGTCGCAGCAGCCACAACCGGTTTGATCAGCTCATAGGTTTGCTCATCAACGACTTTTTTGGGCTTGCCCTTCTTGTCGGTTTCGTATTTGTAGAAACCAACACCGTTCTTCTGGCCATAACGATTGTTTTCAAACATCACTTCCATGGAAGTTTTGTAATCGGCTTTCATGCGATCCGGGAAGCCTGCTGCCATCACCTCGTTGGCGTGAACACCGGTATCAATACCAACGACGTCCAGCAGGTAAGCAGGGCCCATTGGGAAACCGAACTTTTCCATCACCTTGTCGATTTTCTGGAAATCAGCACCATCCCGTACCAGAGCCGCAAAACCGGCGAAATACGGGAACAGTACCCGGTTCACCAGAAAGCCGGGGCAGTCGTTGACGACAATCGGGGTCTTGCCCATTTTTTTGGCGTAGGCAACGACGGTCGCAACCGCTTCAGCAGAGGTTTTTGATCCACGAATCACTTCCACCAGCGGCATCATATGTACCGGGTTAAAGAAGTGCATGCCAAGGAAGTTTTGCGGCCGCTTGAGGTCTGCCGCAAGCAGGTCAATAGAAATGGTCGAGGTGTTGGAAGTGACGATGGTATCGTCGCTGACCTTGTCTTCCAGTTCCGCCAGAACGGCTTTTTTGACGTTCGGGTTTTCAACCACCGCTTCTACCACGGTATTCACAGCGCCGAAGTCGCCGTAGCTCAGGGTTGGGCGAATACGGTTCAGTGATTCGCCCATTTTCAGAGCCGTCATTTTGCCTTTTTCGACGCGCCGGGAAAGCAGCTTGTTAGCCTCGTTCAGGCCCAGTTCAATACCGGCTTCGTTGATGTCTTTCATCAGGATCGGCGTGCCTTTATAGGCGCTTTGGTAGGCAATTCCACCGCCCATGATACCGGCACCCAACACCGCTGCCATATTGGTTGGCTTGGCGATCTTGTCGTATTCCTTGGCTTTCTTTTTCAACAGCTGATCGTTCAGGAACAAACCGATCAATGCCTGGCTTTCAGTGGTTTTAGCCAGCGTTGCAAAGCCTTTGGATTCCACTACCAGCGCTTTGTCGCGGCTCATGGAGCAATGCTTTTGCATCGTTTTGATGGCGGTGATCGGCGCCGGGTAATGACCCTTGGTCTGCCCCATCACAAAGCCCTTGGCCGTTTCGAACACCATCATCGATTCCATGGTGTTCAGCGTCAGCTTGGCGGTTTTTTCAGCCCGGCGTTGCTGCCAGTTGATGGCACCAGCAATTGCAGATTTGAGCATTTCAAGCGCCTGTGGGCGCAGTGTGTCAGCACTGAATACTGCATCCACGGCACCGTCGGCCAGCGCCTTGTCGGCTTTCTGCTCGTTGCCCATGCAAATCCATTCGATCGCATTGTCGGCACCAATCACACGCGGCAAGCGCACGGTGCCGCCGAAACCAGGCATAATGCCCAGTTTGACTTCCGGCAGACCAATTTTTGCACTGTCTGCCATCACCCGAATATCGGTGGACAGCACCAGCTCCATACCCCCCCCCAACGCAACACCGTTGATCACTGACAAGGTCGGTACTGGCAAGTCTTCAAGTGCCGAAAATACACTGTTGGCATAGCCCAACCACTCAACGATCGTCTCTTCAGGGCCGGCAAAATAACTGCCGAATTCGGTGATATCGGCACCCACGATAAACGAGTCTTTGCCAGACGTTAGCAGCACGCCCTTGACTGCATCATTGGCGGCAATCGCAACAGTGGCAGCTTGTAATTCTTCCAGCGTGGCACGGTTGAATTTGTTGACGGACTCGCCTTGCAGGTCGAACCTGAGTTCGGCGATGTCACCTTCGATCATGCTGACCGTGATGGCTTTACCTTCGTAAATCATCAACTGATCTCCAAGTGGTGGTTAGCGTAAGGACTGCCTGTTGACAATCCGATCCATTATTAGTGCGTTTGCATCATGTTCTGATTGGTCATAATGCAGCACAGCCGTTTCAAACATTCGATTAATACGACCGTTTGAATTCTGTAGCAACCTTCGTTGAATCGAGGAATAAAGTCAATAGCAAGATTAGACCCTCATGACAGCACCACAATAATGACTCGCTACTAAACAGGTCAGTGACTGTTCGCGCCAATGACGGCTGCGGCTAAGCATCAATGGCTACGCCACAAAGCAGGGATTAACAAAAGCACGGCCAAAATCGGCAATGATGCGACTGGCAATACATCCAGACGAGCCAAGTTGAATATCTGCTTTAATATAGTTACTTTTCGTATCAAAGCGTTCTACTACCAACGTACGAGATCGCGACATTTGCTAGCAGATACCGTAGTATTGTTCGAACCAGCTTTACTTGCAGCGATGCGTCCATCCTGCCTTTTGAGAGCATTTTTCTCATCATCAGACAGACGGTGCTGCTGAAGACCATAAAAATAATCATAAAAAGACTGAGGTCATGATGACTAGATATCTCCAATCGCTGGGCCTTGCCCTGGCACTCCTGCTGACATCCGTCTCCTCCCATGCGGCCGCCAATGAGCTGATGATCCAGCTACAGCATATGCGCCTCGCCTCGATTGGTGTGATGACTGACTTTTTTATGTATACCGGCCTGGATGGTGACAGCAAGTACGGTCGCCGTATGAATGCCGATATGGAATCGTTTAATGCGTCACTAGCCCAAGCACGGGAAAACGTTGCCAGCCAAGAACTGATCAGTCACCTGAACGATATTGAGCAAGAATGGCTGAGCTTTACCCAGTCACTGAACAGCAACCGCAACCTGGTTGAAAACCAGGGTTTTCCAAGCGTTCAGATGGTTGACGAGCTGGGTCGCCTCAACAACGCGCTGGTTACTCGTATTTCAGCGGCCTACCACCAGGTTGCCGGAGTCAGTGATACCAACCCGGCGATAGAAAAAGTCCGTGATATGGCCATGCTGTTGCAGGAAATGACCACCCAGTATGCGGCGTCGGCCGCCATGGATGACTCCGAGGTTTATCTGGGTGAATACAAGCGCACCATGCAGAAGATGACTTCGGATTTTGAATTCCGACTGGCAGATCTCAAAGCCGTGGCGTACCAGCGCTCCACTCATATTCTGATGGACAACATCAACAGCAAGTGGCGTTTTCTGCGCAATTCCATTACCCGTCAACACGAAATGGATGTTCCCTTCCTGGTGATCAGCTACAACGATCGTATTATTCGCCACCTGGAAGAACTGGAAGGCAAGATTGGCAGTTGATCTGATCTGATCCAACCGATCCGCCACCAATAAAAGAGCAGCCCTCATCAGCTGCTTTTTTATTGGTCAGCGTTTATTGAGCGCTCGTCAGGCCAAAGCAGCCAGTGCGGTCAACACCTGTAGATATCCTTCGGCACTGGCGGCTTTTCGCTCTGCCGGAATCAGGCTGACCCGGTTTTCATACAGTTCCAGTAACAGGACGTCATCATTCAGACCCGCCAGCGCTGCTCGAATGCCAGCCCCAAGCGACTCGGCCAACGCCAGCCGCTGCTCCTGACCCTGCGCCGGATCACCCGGTAAATCATGCCACGACAGTCCTTGCGGTAATCCGGCAGTTTCCCACGCCGGCTGCCCGACAATACGAAACAACAGCTCATGACGGGGCTTGCCCTCGTCATGAGCTGGCTGCCGGAACACCAGTGTGTAACTGGTGCCGGTGATGTCTTCCCTCACTCCGGTTTTGGCTCCGTCCGCCTGAAACCGATAGTAGCGAACCTGCAGCCCTGCCTTGATGGCATCAAGCCGCAACGCCGCCAGACGGGAATCTCGTGGGCTGGGTTTCATCCAATAAACGGATCCAAACACCAGTAGCACCACCGCAAGCGGGATAAGCCAGCTCACGATGCCATTTCCTCAAGCTCCAGCCAACGCTCTTCCAGTTGCTCGATTGCTGTTTCGGCGGCTGCCAGTTCCGCCAGAGCAGCCTGCACGGTATCGGCCTCTCCGGCATAAAAATCCGCAGCATGAGTGGTCGCAGCCAGAGCATCTCGCCGGGCTTCGGCAGCGGCAATCTGATCCGGTAGCTGATCCAGTTCGCGCTGCAGTTTGTAGGAGAGTTTTTTTGCTGCCGGTGGTTTGGGTTCGGCCTTGGCGGGGGCAGACGCCACCGCTGCCGTCTTTGGTGTCGACTTTAGTGATTGTTTTTGCTGTTTACCGGCTTTTTGGCTTGCCTTGGTGGCGGCCTGTTTGGCCAGATGGCGGGCCTCCCAGTCGGAGTACCCACCGGTCTGTTCGTCAATATGGCCATCACCTTCAAACACCAGCAACTGGGTAACCACGTTATCGAGGAAAGCCCGGTCGTGACTGACCAGTAACAGGGTGCCCTGATATTCCATCAACCGTTCTTCCAACAGTTCCAGGGTTTCTACATCCAGATCGTTGGTCGGCTCATCCATCACCAGCAAATTGCATGGCTTCAGGAACAGTTTGGCCAGCAACACCCGGTTACGCTCACCACCCGACAAGGCCCGAACCGGTGTGCGGGCACGTTCCGGGGGAAACAGGAAATCCCCCAGGTAACCGATCACATGGCGGCTCTGGCCGTTCACTTCGACATGATCCTTGCCATCAGCGACGTTATCGGCGATCGATTTGTTGCCATCCAGCATATGCCGGGACTGATCGAAGTAGGCCACTTCCAGCTTGGTGCCAACTCTGAGCGAACCAGACTGGGGTTGCAGCTGCCCCAGCAGCAGTTTCAACAGCGTACTTTTACCTGCGCCGTTGGGGCCGACCAGCCCGATGCGATCACCACGCTGAATAATGGTGGAAAAATTGGCCACCTGGGGCTGGTCACCCCAGGCATAGCTGATGTCCGTCGCTTCAAAGACAATTTTCCCGGACGAATCGGTACTGGTCATATTGATATTGGCGGTACCTTGACGCTCACGGCGAGCACCGCGTTCGTTACGCATTTCTTTCAGCCGTTCAACGCGACCTTCGTTCCTGGTGCGGCGCGCCTTGATGCCCTGGCGAATCCATTTTTCTTCCTCTGCCAGGCGCTTGTCGAACAATGCATGCTGAGTCGCTTCGTCTTCGAGACGCTTTTCCCGATATTCAATAAAGCTGAGATAGTCACCTTGCCAGATGTAGACATGGCCACGGTCGAGCTCAACAATGCGGGTCGCCAGGCTTTGCACAAAGGCCCGGTCGTGGCTGATAAACACCAGCGTGCCACTGAATTGTTTGAGCTGTTCTTCGAGCCACTTGATCGTGGCGATATCCATGTGGTTGGTGGGTTCGTCCAGAATCAGCAGATCCGGCTCAACCACCAGAGCCCGCGCCAGCATGACTCGTCGTTGCCAGCCACCGCTCAGCTCCGCAAAGCTGCGTTCAGCGGGTAAATCCAGGCGCTGAATAATCGCCTCGACCTTTTGCTGCCAACTCCAGCCGTCATTGGCTTCGATGCGGGTTTGCAGTTTTTCCATCAGGTTGAGATCTGCGTGCTCTCCCTTGTGAGTTTCTTCATGATAGCGGGCAATGTCTTCACCCACCTGCCCCAACCCCTGGGCAACCACATCGTAAACCGGAATATCCACTTTTTCTGGCAGCGCCTGCTGCAGCGTTGCCATACTCAACATGTCGAGACGCTGAATAACCCCATCGTCTGTTGTCACTTCACCGGTCAGGACTTTCAGCAAGGTTGACTTGCCCTCGCCATTACGGCCAACGATACAGACCCGCTCGCCGGAGTGGATATCCAGATCCACCTTATCGAGCAGTACATGATCACCAAAGGCCAACTCGGCCTGTTTTAAACTCACCAACACCATACAAACCGCCTGCAAACCGACAGAATCGCATCCCGAATACGCAATATACCGGGCCAAGCGCGCAGTTTACTGGTGCTGCCGCCACCTTAACAGGCAAACCGCTATCAGATTGCAAAGTATTGGAGACATCTATTTAATCCGGTGCTCACTCTGGGCTACCAGAGGGTTTCGAATCACGAAGCCGACTTGCAGGCCTGACGGGTCAAGTCAAACGTCGGC
>OJIO01000731.1_pt1 | contig 18581 bp, 18 predicted proteins | sample 1595621 | NCBI WGS metagenome assembly OJIO01 (sample SAMN05416776, study PRJEB24817) | seawater metagenome | isolation source: Sea water | place: Canada:Atlantic | collected 2013-07
CTATCCTCTTCGTCGGCAGCGTCAGATGTGTATAAGAGACAGGCCTTACAGGATTGGAAACATTGAGCCGAATCAGAAGTACAAATCAGAACATACCTGTTGTAATGATTACTAAGAACGAAGCGGAAAACCTTATGGAGGAAGCTATTGGTTCTCAAATAGATGATTACCTTATTAAACCAGTAAATCCAAATCAAATACTTCTAACACTCAAAAAAATAATTGATAATAAAAGATTAGTATCTCAGAAAACTGCAACTGATTACCAACAAGAATTCCGAAAAATAGGAATGGAAATTAATAATGGCCTGAGCCATGAAGAATGGTCAGAACTATACAAAAATATCATTTCATGGGAATTAAGATTGGATGAATCCAATAACCCTGAAATGAAAGAGATTCTAGATATGCAAAAAAGAGAGGCTAATAAAGAGTTCTCTCGATTTATAGTGAAAAATTATGCAGATTGGATACAGAAGGAAGACGGGCCTCTAGGTTCTCATAATCTAATGAAGTCCAAGGTGTTTCCTAAAATATCTAAAGACAAACCTACTTTTTTCCTTTTGCTGGATAATTTAAGATATGATCAGTGGAAAATTATTGAACCAATCATAACAGAAGTGTTCAGAGTAGAGTCGGAAGAAACATTTTATAGTATACTTCCAACCTCTACACAGTATAGTCGTAATGCAATCTTTTCGGGGATGATGCCAAGAGATATTCAAAAGAGATTTCCTGAATATTGGCTCAATGATAATCAAGAGGGTGGCAAAAATATGAAAGAGAAGGAACTCTTAGAAGACCAAGTTAAAAGGTTAATAAAAGCTGAGACGAAAGTAGACTACTTTAAAGTAACAAGTGTTAACAAAGCTAAGCAGCTGAATGATAACATATTGAACTATATGACCAATGACTTAACAGCGATCGTGTACAACTTTATAGATATGCTCTCTCATTCTCGTACTGAGATGGAAGTGCTCAAAGAGCTAGCAAGTGATGAGACTGCCTATAGATCACTTACCAAATCATGGTTTGAGAACAGCGCACTTTGGTCTGCATTAAAAAAGATAGCGAAAAAAGATATCCAATTAATAATCACTACAGATCATGGTACCATTAGAGTTCAGACACCATCTAAAGTAATAGGAGATAGAGAGACTACTGCCAACCTAAGATATAAAGTAGGTAGAAATCTTCAATACAACAAAAAGGATGTGTTGGAAATAACTGATCCACATAAAGTAGGTCTTCCTATGCCAAACATGAGTAGTAAATTCATATTCGCCAAAGAAGATACTTTTTTCCTATATCCAAATAGTTATAATTATTACTTAAATTTCTATAAAGACACTTTCCAGCACGGAGGTATATCTTTAGAAGAAGTGATATGTCCTTACATTGTATTATCTCCTAAAAACTAAAGGCTTCTAGACAAAAGAAAATCTCCAAATTCTTTGAATTGCGTTTTCTGTTGACCCGTCATTTTGATTGCTTCAAGATGTGAGAATGCAAGGTTTTTATATTCATTCTTAACTTCATCTGAATGAATGAGAACATGAGCACTCTTCATTATTTCTCTAACTCTCTTAACTTTATTTGTTGGATCAATTGGTCTAGTACCGTATAGATTAATTAATTCGCTCTGTTCGTTTTCACCTACAAGCTCCAAGGTTTTTAAATAGAGATATGTCTTCTTATTTTGGATGATATCTCCTCCTGGTTGTTTGCCTACTTTAGGTTCTCCAAAAGTATCAAGCATATCATCTTGCATTTGAAAAGCTATACCTACATTCTTACCATAATGATATAAGTGATTAGCTGATTGGTCGTCCAAGCCTCCAATGATACCTCCCATTTGAAGTGCCGCTCCGATAAGGACTGATGTTTTATTTGTTATCATTTCAAAGTATTCAACTATAGACACATCTTCTCTTGATTCAAAATCCATGTCCATTTGTTGACCTTCACATACCTCGACTGCCATTTTATTGAAGATTTTCAATAGCTTAATAGCTATATCAGATGGATAATCTTCCAGACATTTATAAGCTGATATCATCATCACATCACCAGACAGGATTGCTGTATTGGTATCGTATTTTTCATGAACAGTAGCATGTCCTCTTCTCAACGGTGCTTCGTCCATAATATCATCATGCAACAATGTGAAGTTATGAAAAACCTCCACTGACATTGCTGCTGCAAGGGCTTCTTTTGCTTTTTGTCCAGCAATGTCTGCTGCCAATAAGAGCAAAAGAGGTCTTATTCGCTTGCCTCCAAGTCCAAGAATATAGTCTACTGGAATATATAGATTGTGTGGTGCTTTATCATACTTATTAGCTGACAAATAGTCCAGAAACAAGTCTTTGTAGGTATCTAAAAATTGCATCCTCAAATATTTTGGGTGAAGTTACAATCTTAGATATAGAAATATGATAGGATTTTCTAAAAGGTGATAATTACCTTTCTTTTAATTAACGATGTTACCTATTTTTATACCAATAAAATCGTATGATATATCAGGGTTAGTTGTAATGTTAATCCTTTATGGTTCCGCATCGAAACCATAAAGATCAGGCAATGGATCGTTTGGATTTGAAAACTCAAAACTCTTGTCAACAAATTTCCATGAGGTATTTGTTGGGAACTCCGAAATTATACCAAGTACTAATTTCCTATGCATCGTAAGATCTGAAGCCTTAACATAGGTGTCATTTGTTACATCAGCCGCTATATATTGGTAAGGAGTAGTAAATGGCTGTAATCCAAGTATATGTCTCATTATTTTCACGGGATCAAGTGTGCTCACATCTTCTAAATAATCACCTGGCTTTTCGACAGTTAAATAACACCCAGGTATATAAGCATTAAGTGTCTTAAAAGAATAATAACCCTCCAAATCCGTCAATTTTGATTGTGGAAACTCTACATGATTGCAATGAAGTATTACTTTAGCATCCTGAATAGGTTCATCGTCCTCTGTAAGAACGCGACCATTAACATTAATATATGGGTCACACTCCGCATTCTCACCTAGATGAACTCCAACGAAAACAGGACAAAAATCAGTATTCCCGCTCTCATCCGAGACGTATACTTTAATTTCAACAGGAGAGTTAAAAAAATCATCGCAAGTCACTAGTCTGGTAGGCTCAAAACTATTTTCACTAAAAGAAAAAACTATCGCATCACTATCCGTACAATTATCATATGCGCCAATAATAAAATCTTGAGCATATATCATCACTTCATTATATTTTATCAAAACTGAAGAGACGCTAACACAAAATACAGACGGAGCTTTTTTATCTTCCAAATAAAAAGTTTGTTGGCATTCTGTGGACACGCCACATGCATCCGTAACCATCCAAATATCGCTATGTTATGAATAAGCACCTTCTATATCTGTGATAGTAAGTGATTGTGATTGACCTGACACGGTAGGCGCAATATAAATATCAGGTATTCCAATACCATTTGTATCATCAAATATATCATCGTTAGAAGGAAGGTCAGATTTATACTCTAAATCATAGTCTCCATCAGAGTTTACATCTACTAAGATTGTCCAATTGAGCATGTCAATATTACAAATTTCGTTGGAGGTATACATTCCAATATTTTGTAATAAAACGTTTGCCTCGCATACAATGCCATCACTGTCAGAATCGCTATTGTCATTGGTTTCAAAAAAAAGATCTTCACAACTATCTAGCGCAAGTACTGATTGGGAGTGAAAAATAGAAATAAAGAAGAAGGAGAAAAATAAGCTTATCATTAGGTTTTCCATAGCAATCTTAAGTTTTGAATAATGAAAATGGATTGCACGTAATATGATCTACGGATTGTAATTGATGTAAATCATTGTGAGGAACATATTAAATATACAAATAAAACTATATCCAATATCTTAATGTCAATATTTCTCACTCCATTAACAAATCAAAAAGCCATTGATTGTAACCCCAAAATCCTGTCTTTCTAGTATGCAAAATCAGGAGTTGATAAATATTTCGAATCTTGACATCTTTTAAAATTAAACTTAAATTCGAAAAAGAATATCATTTATACATTTGTATTCTATTGTAATATTTCTTTACAATAGAATTATAACCAGTTCAACTCTTTATCTCTGGCTCGATTCTATCTGCACTGCCTCCCACTGACTCCATTGCTTCAACAGTCTTATCCCAAAATGTTTGAAAGATAGGCTTTACTGCAGTAAAAACTGCCTTACCTGCCTCTGGAAGTGGCTCAAGAAACGGATAAGTTATGGATCCTTGTTTTGTTTCAGGCTTCATTACATTATAATTCCCCAGTGTCCAAATCATCATACTTAAGAGAAATGCAAAAAACAAACCTTGAAGTGCACCACCAGCAACCTTATTAATGATATTGATATTGGCCGCTTCGAGTATATTCTCAATCCTTCTCCCAATGAATCTTACAGCTGCCATAACAACGATAAATGTCACAACCAATCCAATTAAATATGTAAATTTAGGAGAGATATTGAAAGCACTCTCAAGTAAATTAATGGTTATCGGAGATAACTTCATTGCAGCTAATATCCCTATCACCAAGCTCATTGTATCAAACACAGTTTTTACAAGTCCTCGACTGTATCCTGCATAAAATCCGAATGCCACTACAAGTACTACTACTATATCTAATCCCATGGAATAAAATGATTTAATTTTGAATTAATTCTACTTAAATAATGCTAAAAGTAATATTTACAGACCCATAATGTACTTTATTTAGACAAAAAAGACAGTTTTCCACATGAATGTCCATATATTAACATGTGTGACAAAATAATATCTGCATGATTCGGTTATTTTTCATATTTTTGTATCATTACAATAACAAAATCCCAAATTTGAAGCAACTAGCGTTCATAATATTTTTATTTATTTGTAATTTCTCGAGCATCGCTCAGGTTAATTCTCCATTAGTCTCACTAATTGGAGATGATGAAGTTGGATATGAACAAACAATTTCAGAATGTCCATCATTATTGTTAGAAGTAGCAGGTAATAGTATGGATAAGGCATATAAGATATGGACGGATATGTTAGCTGATTTAGAGAAGAGTTCTGCCGAAGTTGGTGTGGATCTCAAAGGAACCAAAGTATGGATCAATCTATTTTGGGAATCTGATGGTTCCATCAAAAAAGTAGTTTACTACCCTAAGCCGAATTCAAAAAACATGGATTTTTCTCAAGTAACAAATGTTCTTGAAAAATTTGCTGCAAACTATAATTTACCAATAAATCATTCTGGGTGTTTTTCGCATTATGGAAGTGCATCTTTCCCAGTTCACACCAAATTGGTAACCACCAATGAAAAATAGTTGGTTTTTAGGTATTTTCATTTTTACATTTCTTCTTTTTATATCGTGCGATCAAGGGTCTGATCAATTTTCTATTGTTGAAACTAGCTCCGAATATAATTACTATGCAATAGAAGTATTTGACAACAAATTGTATGTAGCAGGCGGTGATGTTTGGAAGCAATGTGATCTATCAACTTCTACCAATGGCATTGATTGGCAAACAGAATACTTCACTAATCGAGCGATATTCGACTTACATGCTACTGATAATGAATTATTTGCAGTTGGCACAAGTGGATTTATTTTTTCTGGAACTTCTGATCTATTAAAAAAAGAAGTTGCAACCAACAGTCTGTTCAAAGGAATCACAAAAATTGATGGTAGATTGATTGCGGTAGCTGGAAAAGATTTCAACAAAGGATGGGTCTACCCTATCGATGATAACTATCAAATACTTAATGAATACAAATACGATCATGAATTGACGGATGTAAAATGTGACATTGGAGATGATTGTATAGCTGCAGGTTACGGGATTATTATTTATTCCCACGATAAAGGGCTCACATGGGTACGCTCTACTCAAAACGGAGACTTTTACAATTCAATAGGATATAATTCTGAGGGCATTCCTTTTGTAGTCGGATACAATGGATCTATATTATATTCGGAGAATAAAGGAATAAAATGGTCAGCAATCAAAAGTGCACATTCTCCACTTGCAAATAATAAACCTTTTAGAAAAATCAAATTCTACAATGAAGCTGGCTATATAGTAGGAGATAATGGCACTATTTGGAAGTCTATGGATGATGGACAATCATGGTCAGATATATCATTAAATACAGAGTTAGATTTATTTGATTTTGTGATATTTGAAGATAAGTTATTTATTGCATCTGAAGCTGGGCACATTTTAACTACAGAAAAATAATTTTTCATCCTTTACTTTGCAGCTTCCGCTTTCATTTTATTTGCCAATTCCTTCCCTAGATATTTATCAATAAGATTATGTGCTAAATATATCAATGGCGTCAAGAGTACAGCCACTACAAATTTATACATCAAATTTACTGTTCCAATGGCCAAGACAAGAGAAAGATCCCAATCAGACCAGATATAGAATGCTATGATCAGAACCACATAACTATCAATGAATTGTGAAACTAAGGTACTACCAGTTGCTCTTAGCCAGACTTTACCTTCTCCTGTCATCTTTTTTATTCTATGAAAAATAGCAACATCTATTATCTGTCCTATTAAAAAAGCTACCATTGAGCCGATGATTATACCCAACCCTTGCCCCATGACACTATTGAACGCAAGGTTCATATCTTCTACATGCATTTCAGGGTCCGCTGACATCTTGCCACTTTCATATTGCCACCATTCATTGGGAGATAAATCTATCGCAAAATAAATCATTGCAAATGCATAAAACACCAGTCCGACCGCTAAATAAGACAATAATCTAACACTGCGAATTCCAAAATATTCATTGATGACATCTGTCATAATAAATACTACAGGCCATAAAACCACACCAGCTGTGAGATTAAAACCAAGACCATCTACACCAAGTATGGAAAGAGAAAACGGCTCATAACCTAATGTTTGCTCAAAAGAAAAGATCTTAACTCCCACAAATTCAGCAACGAGTGTATTGGCAATGAAAAATCCAGCAAGCAATAAAAAGAGCTTAAATGGCTTGTTATTATGAAGGGACTTGATGACTTGCATTATTAATATTTAGTTGCTCTAAATTACTAAATAATACAATTCTTATTTAAGGATATTCTAATACTTCTAGAATCATCGATAGAATGCATAGCCACAATATTTCAAACAGAATATGTCTTTCCTTCTACGCCTAGTATTAATCCTGGATATAATGGTAAACCTTCATCAAGAAATACCTTAGTATCGGCATACCTAGAAGAATAATGTCCAATGATCATTTTCTCTACTTTCGCGGATTTTGCTATATCTATGGCCTGACCAAGAGTAGTGTGCATTCTTTCTTTTGCGATGATTTCTAGCCCATTTAGATATGTGGTTTCGTGATATAAAAGTGAACTTTTCTTGATATGTGGGATTAGTTCTGGATCATAGACAGTATCGCTGCAATAACTATAAGACCGAGGTTTTGATGGAGTGAATGTAAGTTCATCACAAGTTATATTGACTCCTTCTCTAGTTATATTTAGACCTTTTTTTGCACGCTTTATTTCATCTATTGATAAGTTATATTCTTTGATCTTAGCAGGATTGATATTATGTTCTGTGATTACTTCCGCGAATCTAAATCCCATCGTTGGCATTCGATGCTTCATAGGAAAAGTAGATACTTTCAGATTGGAAGTAATAAGTATTTCATTGATTTCTTCTGTATCGTACTCTTTGATTATCAGATCAAAAGGAATGAAAGCACCAGTTATATCGATAATAACGTCTATAAATTTCTTGATACCTAGAGGACCGTGAAGGTAGAGCGCCTCATTTCTTCCTCCTAGCGCAAAACTAGTCAGCAACCCAGGCAAACCAAAACAATGATCGCCATGCATATGACTTATAAAAATATGGTCTAATTTATTTCTCTTGATTTTGAATTTAGCAATTTGGATTTGAGCTGCTTCACCACAATCAATCATGTACAACCTATCATCAAAATTGACAACTTGACATGACGGATGCCTCCCGTGGACAGGAAATGCAGAATTAACTCCTAATATGGTAATTTCAAATCTTTTGGACATCGAGGATGATTATTCCTCTTCTTCTCCTATCTGTCTTTCAAGCTCGCGCATCATGGCGAAGTCGATAGACTCTTGTATCGTAGGTATAATAGACAGTATAGATTCTAACCTTGAAATCTCGATCAACTTCTGCACTGGCGCATGCTTAGCTCCAGTAAGAATAAATGTTCCATACCCTTTCCATAATCTATTGGCTGTTAGTATGGCACTCAATCCTGATGAGTCAACATATTTTACACTACTCAAATCAAAGATCAAATTTCTCACTCCTTCATTACGAAGAAATACAAATTCTGATTTCAGATTGGGCGCAAGGATACTATTCAGGTTCTCTTCTTCTAAACTGAATACTGAATAACTCTCTTTTTTATCTAAACTAAACTTCATATCGGATTTTTTATCAACTTGTACTTAACTACATCTTTCATCTATTAATTGTACTGTAGCAACTGCAAATTTATCATTTTTCACGATAAGTATGCAAATAGTATAATTCTAAGATTTTAAAAGTAATAAAACATTACATTATATGTACTTAAACTACTATTCCATTGAGGAGACCTATCTAGTATGTCACAATTAATTTTTAGTTAATACTGAAACATATAATAGACAAATACTGTCATATAGATATCAATAAGTTGTGACATTAAGACGTTTTTTTTACTATCAATACTGACAAATCAGCAGAAAACAATAATTGGCACTATATTGATGGTATAATAATACGAAGTTTTAAATTGATTTTTTGACCACTTGAATGTGACAGATAACTAAAAAATAAAGTCAAAAAAGCAGAAAATAGACTTTACGACCCATAAGTCGGGATATAATTGACAGATTATCATTATATTTATAATTGATTAATATATAATCTACATAGATGAACAGAAAATTTTCACCCAAAGTAAAGAAGATTATCCAACTATCAAGGGAAGAAGCGATCAGGCTCAACCATGATTATATTGGTACAGAGCATCTTCTTTTGGGAATGATACAAGATAAAGATTCATTGGCGATCAAGGTATTGGAGTCATTGGACATGGATATGGAAGAATTACGTTTTAAAGTAGAAGAATCAGCAACTCAAAAGAAAACTGATGAAACTTCCTACAACGTAGGAAATATTCCTTTGAATAAACAAGCGGAAAAAGTACTAAAAGTAACTTTCTTAGAAGCTAAAGTTTATAAAAATGAGGAGATCAAACCAGAACACTTGATGCTTTCCATCCTGAAACATAAGGAAAATCTAGCTTCGAAAGTGATGAATGGCTTTGACATAGATTATGAAGCTTACAAGACTGAACTCGAATACGTAAAGCAAGAAATGGATCAAGGATTTGGTGATTTCTATGCAAGCGGATCACCTGAAGAGGAACTCCCAACGGACAGTTCTGATCAAGATCAAGGTGGACCAATGGGTGGTGACTATGGTGCTCAAGGTGGTAGAAAAGGACAAAATAAATCAAGGACTCCTGTTCTAGACAATTTTGGGAGAGATGTAACAAGATTGGCTGAAGAAGGCAAATTAGATCCAATCATAGGTAGAGAAAAGGAGATAGAAAGAGTCTCTCAAATTCTATCAAGAAGAAAGAAAAACAACCCAATTCTTATCGGAGAGCCAGGTGTTGGTAAAACTGCAATCGTAGAAGGACTGGCACTCAGAATCAATCAGAAGAAAGTATCAAGAACACTGTTCGGCAAACGAATCGTAATGTTAGATCTTGCTGCATTGGTAGCGGGCACAAAATATAGAGGTCAATTCGAAGAGAGAATGAAAGCCATCATGAATGAACTTGAAAAAGCTAGTGATGTAATACTCTTTATCGACGAAATTCATACAATCGTTGGGGCAGGTGGAGCTACAGGATCTCTTGATGCATCGAATATATTCAAGCCAGCATTGGCAAGAGGAGAATTGCAATGTATCGGAGCATCTACCTTAGATGAATATCGACAACACATTGAAAAAGATGGTGCATTGGACAGAAGATTCCAAAAAGTATTAGTTGAGCCGCCTTCTCCAGAAGAAGCTATACACATCTTGCATAATATTAAGAACAAATACGAGGACTTTCATCATGTAACTTATTCTGATGCGGCGATCGAAGCATGTGTAAAAATGAGCAACAGATATATCTCTGATAGATTCTTACCAGATAAGGCAATCGATGTTTTAGATGAAGTAGGGGCTAGGACTCACCTCAAAAACATACATGTCCCTGAATACATTGAGAAACTCGAAGAAGAGCTCGAAAAAGTAAAAGAGGATAAAAATAATGCTGTAAAAAATCAGCAATATGAAGAGGCTGCTGATCTAAGAGATAATGAGTCAAAACTACTCAGAAGACTTGATCAGGCAAAAGAAGAATGGGAAGAAGAAAGTAAAGCGAAAAGATACCCAGTTGGAGAAGTAGAAATAGCAGAAGTTGTATCTATGATGACTGGAATCCCAGTAAATAGAGTAGCTGAAAGTGAAAGCAATAAGCTAGTCAACATGGCACAAGATCTCGAGAAAATGGTGATCGGCCAAAATAATGCTATTGTAAAGGTAAGTAAGGCTATTCAGAGAAACCGAGTGGGTCTTAAAGATCCAAGTAAACCAATTGGATCGTTTATATTCTTAGGACCTACTGGTGTAGGTAAGACAGAATTAGCAAAAGCATTGGCTAGATATATGTTCGACTCAGAAGACTCTCTAATTAGAGTTGACATGAGTGAATACATGGAAAAATTCTCTATCAGTAGGTTGATAGGCGCGCCTCCAGGATATGTTGGATACGAAGAAGGTGGACAGTTGACTGAAAAAGTTAGACGTAAGCCATATAGCGTTATCCTTTTAGATGAAATTGAAAAAGCGCATCCAGATGTGTACAATATCCTTCTGCAAGTATTGGATGATGGACAGTTGACTGATGGGCTTGGTCGTAAGATTGATTTCAAAAATACATTGATCATTATGACATCAAATATTGGTGTACGCCAATTAAAGGATTTTGGTCAAGGAGTAGGGTTCGCTACAAAAGCAAGACAAGACTCTTCTGAAGAAAACAGTAAGGCTGTAATCCAAGGAGCACTAAAGAAGACTTTCTCTCCAGAGTTTTTGAATAGGATCGATGATGTAATCATATTCAATAGTTTAGATCAAGAAGATATCTCTAAGATCATAGATATATCATTGACTCAATTGTATGCACGAATCAAGGAGTTAGAATTCTCTTTAGAATTGAATGATGAGGCTAAGAAATTTGTAGCTGAAAAAGGATTTGATCCACAATTTGGTGCTAGACCACTTCATAGGGCGATCCAGAAATACATAGAAGATCCTCTTGCAGAATATATACTTAACAATAATCCAAAAGATGGAACAAAACTCATCGCTGAGATGAATGAGGAAAAAGATGGATTAAGTATTTCGGCTGAGAATGCAGTAAGCAAAGAAGAGAAGACAACTGAAGAATAATCATATTGTGATTGATATTATTTCATGCTATTTTAATTAAATCGGCAAAGAATGATCTCAAAATTGCATTATTCATACATAATAGATTGAACTTCAAATCAAAAAAGTACATTTGTTATAGTAGCAAGTGTACTTTTTTGTACATTCGACAAATAAAACAAAATTAAAGTCTAGAAATAGTACTTTAAATAACAACATTAAAAACAAAACATAAAAGCATTTGGCTAGACAGAGAAAGAAATTTGTTAAAAAAGAAGAGAAATTTTCTTTTAAAATTAACAGAGACATTAGAGTTCCAAGAATTAGATTAGTAGGTGATAATCTTGAATCCATAAGTGAAATTGTAGGAGAAACAATTGCTCCTGATATTTACCAGACTAGTAAAGTCCTGAAGTGGGCCCAAGAAGTTGAACTTGATCTTGTAGAAATAAGTCCAAAAGCTGATCCTCCAGTTTGTAGAATTATAGATGTAAAGAAATTCATCTATGACCGAAAGAAAAAGGAGAAGGAACTCAAAGCCAAAACAGCTAAGACAGTTATCAAGGAAATTCGTTTCGGTCCAAATACAGATGATCACGATTTTGACTTCAAACTAAGACATGCAAAGAAGTTCTTAGATGAAGGTGCTAAAGTAAAGTCTTATGTACACTTCAGAGGTCGAACGATCGTATTTAAGGATAGAGGTGAGTTATTGCTCCTTAAGTTTTTGAAAGAACTAGAAGAGCACGGTGCTGCAGAAGCGCTTCCTAAAATGGAAGGTAGAAGGATGATTGTTATGATCTCTCCTAAATTGAAGAAAAAGAAGTAAACTTATAAGTTACTTTTGGAAATAATAAAGCCCTAAGAATTTTGAATTCTTGGGGCTTTTCAATGTTCGTATCCAAGTATATAGTATTCTAAAGAATTGCTGTCTTAACGAATCACCGCCACTGGCATCTCACGATTATAACTCCCTGTCAGAATTGGACTCTGTGCATTTTGTGTATAAGCTCTGACCCCTTTGTACATGTATTGGTAGAGTTCAGATATAGTAATTACTTTATTGTGATTCTTATCAGCTTGCCCACTAAGACCTTGCATTAGAAAGTGAGAAAATACACCTTGACGTAACCCAGAATATTCTAGTGAAACTTCATTTGCAGCAGAAGAAAGAAGCATCGCAGTACCACCAGATTCTAAATTTTCAAGAATGTTATAATAATTATTCACTGCTGGGGCATAGGAACTTCCTCTACTTGCTACAAGGCTCCCAGAATGACATGCATCGGCTATGAGTAGCTTATGTTTTGCTTCAGATTTTTGGAGAATGTCATTGATGGTATTATAGCTCAATTGATTTTGATACCCGTCGAAGTCACTTGGGATGAATGCACCTTCTAAACCATGACCTGACATGTATAAAAGAACTACATCATTGGCATCTGCCTTAGAGAATAACTGATCCATAGATAATAAGATGTTGTTCTTTGTTGCTACATCATCTACTAACACTTTGATATTATCATTTGGGATAGCTCCACCTTCTGGACTTTTAAGAAATGCATATAACTTGTAAGCATCATCATCAGTGTACTTTAGTGATGGCATATGCTGATAAGTTGCTACTCCAATTACAAGTGCATATATATCCACTGTTTCATCATACGATTTAGAATTACTTTTAAACTTTGAGATATATTCATAATCATTCAAGAGCTGTTCTTTAGGAATTCCTTGTTCCCATATGGCCGCGTGTTTTCTTCCAGAAGCGAAAGTAAGTACTCCTTTTCCATCAGGCGCATGCATTTTCCATTCACCTTCATAAAGATCTCCATTGGCAAACTCACATCTTCCTTGTCCGTTGGGAAATCCATCTTGAAATTCTCCTATATAACGAGTACCGTCACCATACTTAAATATTCCTAGTTCATTATGGCAGTCTACTTGAGTGCAATCTTTAGTTACATCATCCAATGAGACAATTTCAGCTTCATTAAAAGTATTACCGGATACTAAATGTGGTTCAGGTTCTTGATGACTTAAGATTAGTTTACCATCTGCATATTCTCCATTTCTTTTAGTTCCATTGCTAAAGTAGTATATTCCTACGCCATGCTTTTTGCCATATTTCCATTGTCCAATATAGTCATCTCCATTTTTGAATGCGTACTTCCCTTTTCCGTGAAATTTTCCATTTACAAAATCGCCAATATATGATTCTCCATTGGATAAAGTTAGCTTTCCTTTTCCTTGTGAACGCCCTTTGACAAATTGACCTTTGTACGAATCTCCATGACGAGAGAACCATTTTCCTTGTCCATTTATCTGTCCATTTTTGAATTTCCCTATGTATTTATTTCCATCCTTTGTAATATAGACTCCCTTGCCATTAGAGCAATTTCCTTTTATACAACTGGCTAATGTCATACTAGGCAATGCTAGAAAACAGAAAAACACAAAGAATAATGTCTTAGGAAGGATAATCGGGCTTCTACCAGCTGACAAACAAAAGAAAAAGCCAAATCCTTTTTGCTCTGAAATGTTGTATGGAGATGAATTTTGATTGTTTGAACTTGGTCTTTCTATTGGATTCGAAAGTGCCTTGTCTTTTGATTTATTAAACTTTAAAAACTTTCTGAATAATCCAATCGGTGAGAATTTCATATTGATATATTTCGACATTAAATAATAGAAATAAAGAAGAATGATTGCCCCACAATCAGTGCCATAATATGGTTAACTTCGATGCTCCTTCGTATTCTTAATGTATAATATCTATATAGGCGATCAGTGTTTTTTCTTGTTAAAGAGTAAACCCCTTAAGAGTTTTCTCTGAATTTGAATATAAAACTACAGCGAGTATAATTATATTGTGGCTTCTTAGGTTAACTACCTATTAATATAAATTATTTAACAACTAGAATTATGAAAAATATTATTGCTATCCTCCTAATTGGAATCTTCTCTTTATCAGCCTGTAAAGACAAATCTCAACCTACAGAGGTAAAAGATGGAATGTCATTCTTTGGTGAAAAAATCACACCTGATGACGCTATTACTTATGATGAGTTACTGGCTAAGTTAGAAACGAGTGAAAGCGTAGAAAATGTAAAACTGAAGGGTAAAATCGATGGCATATGCCAAGCAAAAGGCTGCTGGATGAATATTGTATCCGAAACTAATAAGGATGATGAAGGCTTTTTTGTAAAATTCAAAGATTACGGATTCTTTATGCCATTAGATGCCTCTGGTAACACTGCAATCTTGCGTGGAAGAGCATATAAAGAAGAGACATCTGTTGATGAACTTAGACATTATGCAGAGGATGAAGGCAAATCAGCTGAAGATATAGCTGCGATAACTGAACCTGTGACTGAATTGAAATTCATGGCAGATGGTGTTATTATTCAGTAGGTATTAAATAATATATACTTGGACTGACATCTAGATAAGACTAATCCATAGTATTTTAATGACATTTAAAAATAGCCTTGCATATTTAAATATGCAGGGCTATTTTTTGTCTACAGACAAAATCAAAGTACAAACTTGTAGCATACCAAATTGGGGATTTTTAAAATTTCCAGTCTTGCTGTTGTTTAAATTTTCTTATTAAGACTATACCTATTCCGCTACTTATGGAGTTTCATAAATACAATGAATTAAATATCTCAGATAACGCACTCTAAATATGGTGGCATTATTTTTGTCATATTATATTAATACATAATGTATAATTCATTATTAATGAGCCATAGAGTTAGAATTAACGCTAAGAGTTAAATCTATTGTAATAAAAAATGGCCCGAACAAATTAAGTTCGAGCCAGTTTTTGAAAGCAATTTTTTTTAACAAACATGAGTCATTATATCTAAAAATAAATCTTGCCCGTTATGCATAAAAACGTTTTCAATCCCATTACGCTGCTAGCATTTATAATATTATTAGTTTTTTCTTCTTGCAGTAGTAATAAGAGATACGCAAACAATTACAAAAAGAAAACTAGGACAGAGAGGTCTTCAAAAACTAACGCTTCAAGGTCAACTTCAAAGAGGTCATATTCAAGTTCTTCATTAAAACGAAGTGGAATCGTAAATACAGCAAAAAAGTACATAGGAAAACCATACGTATATGGTGGAAAAAAACCTACATCGGGATTTGATTGCTCTGGTTTCACAAGTCATGTATACAAAGAAAATGGTGTTGCGGTATCAGGCCCATCATATAAGCAAGCAAAACAAGGTAGAAAAAAGTCGATGAAAGAACTCAAAGAAGGAGATTTAGTCTTTTTTGGGAGTGGTAGTAAAGTATCACATGTCGCGATTGTAGCTAGTGTAAGTAGAAATAAGGTCGAAGTCATACATAGTACTAGTTCTAGAGGTGTAGTAGTCGACGATATTACCAATTCCAAATACTGGAAAAAACGGTACCTCTTTGGAAGAGATGTACTTTAGCATCAAATAAGAGTCATAACAAATCTAAATGATTAAGGTATATAGGAACTTTTGCCTCTTTAGGTCTATTAATTCATCTATGAATCTTACTTTTGCAGGCTCATGCGACTTTTGAATGGTCGGATTACACATTACACATTTTTATAAAAGAGAATTACCATGTTGAATATTATACTTTTTGGACCTCCTGGATCAGGTAAAGGAACTCAAGCCAGCAATCTTGTAGATCATTATGATCTACTTCACATTTCTACTGGAGACTTGTTCCGTTATGAAATGGGTAATAATACACCTTTAGGTCTTGAAGCAAAAAGTTATATAGCTAAAGGGGATTTGGTCCCAGACGAAGTGACAATAGGAATGCTTAAAAACAAAGTTAATACTAACCCAGATGTGAATGGATACATTTTTGATGGTTTCCCAAGAACACTAGCTCAAGCAGAATCCCTTGATGCATTTCTAGCAGAAAAAGAATCTGAGATAACTGTTCTAACAGCCTTAGAAGTAGATGATAATGAAATTGTAAAAAGAATACTCAATAGAGGCTTAACTTCTGGAAGAACGGATGATAATGATGAATCAATTATCAGAAAAAGAATAGGCAATTACAATAATGAAACTGCTCAAGTTTTTGATTATTACGCAAAATCTAATAAATCAATAAAAGTATCTGGAATAGGATCTATAGAGGAAATATTTGATAGGTTAACATATGCAATAGACAAGGATAAATAATAATCCTATATCAATTCAAATTAATAACAGAAACAAACTTAATGGCAGGCCAAAACTTTGTAGACTACGTAAAAATCAACTGTCGCTCTGGACACGGAGGCGCTGGTAGTTCACACTTCCGTAGGGAGATGTATACTCCGCATGGTGGACCAGATGGCGGAGATGGCGGTCGTGGCGGTCATATCCTAATAGAAGGAAATAAACAGATGTGGACACTTCTGCATCTTAAGTATAAACGACATATCAAGGCAGAACATGGTGATCCCGGCGGAGGGAGTCGAAGTTCTGGAGCGCAAGGTGATGATGTAATATTACAAGTACCTTTAGGTACTATAGCCAAAGATGTAGAGACAGGTGAAGTATTGTTTGAGATTACAGAAGATGGCCAAATGGAAATCTTACTCGAAGGTGGTAAAGGTGGTCTCGGAAATCACAATTTCAAATCATCAACAAATCAAGCTCCTCAATACTCTCAGCCAGGAATACCAGGTAAAGAGGAATGGAAATTATTAGAGCTTAAAGTATTAGCAGATGTAGGATTAGTAGGGTTTCCGAACGTTGGAAAATCAACACTTCTGTCTGTTATCACCGCGGCAAAGCCCAAAATTGGAAATTACGAATTCACAACACTTGTACCAAACTTAGGTATCGTAAATTATAGAGACAACAAGTCTTTTGTGATGGCAGATATCCCTGGAATCATAGAACATGCCAGTCAAGGAAAAGGATTAGGAACCAGATTTCTCCGACACATTGAACGAAATTCAGTTCTTTTATTCATGGTGCCAGCTGATGCAGAAGATATCAACAAAGCTTATGACATCTTACTCAATGAGTTAGAAGTATATAATCCTGAATTGCTTGACAAACCTCGAATGCTTGCAATATCTAAGTCTGACATGCTAGATGAAGAAATGGAAGCGTTAATATCCGAAACTATCAATGTGGACATTCCACATCTTTTCTTTTCCTCAGTAGCTCAAAAAGGGTTAATGGAACTCAAGGATGAACTGTGGAAAATGATGAACAAGTAGAATTAAGTTAAAATCAAACAGCGAAAGCTTAGAAATAAAATAGTCTTTATATGAATTTCAAGAAAGTAGAAAAAGCAGCGAAAAAGATAAATCAACTGCTCGACAACATGAAAGATGAAGAGCAAGTAAACAAGATCGAAAAAGATCTTCTACTTAGCTACATCAGAGATTTATATGAAAAAGTAATTTACTCAGAAGAATCTTCTAAAAAAACAGCTTCTAAAGCTACAACTGAAAAAAAAGAGATTAAAAGTCATATCGTCGAATCTAAAAAGGAAGTAAAATCTCATACACCTCCAATAGGAATTGCTGATGTAGTACGTCAAGAAATAAAAGAAACAGTTTATCAGTCTGATTTGACACCTGTTCAAAAAACTATCGAGGCTCCTGTCGAGGCTCCAGTAGCTGAAGAACCAACAGCTCAAATTATTGATAATGCTCCACAAGAACTAATAGAACTGTTTGAAACAGGATTAGTGAACGAAATTTCAGATAAGTTAAGTCGATCGCCCATTTCTGATCTTACCAAATCAATGGGTATAAATGAACGGATTTTTACCGTAAACGAATTGTTTGGTGGAGATTCTGGATTATTTAATACGACTATGCAAGAATTAGATAAACTTAGTTCGCTAGAACAAGCTCGTGATTATCTTGTTACCAATGTTGCAATAGAACAAAACTGGAGTAGTGAATCTAAAATAAAGAAAGCTGCAACTTTTGTAAAACTCATTGGAAGAAGATATTAATCACTTGATAAAACTTATGGAATGAAACAATAATAAAGTTACATTCTTCTGCTTGATCTTTTTCCCTTCTTCT
>OJIO01000732.1_pt1 | contig 18544 bp, 7 predicted proteins | sample 1595621 | NCBI WGS metagenome assembly OJIO01 (sample SAMN05416776, study PRJEB24817) | seawater metagenome | isolation source: Sea water | place: Canada:Atlantic | collected 2013-07
GATTTCTGCCTGTCTCGTGGGCTCGGAGATGTGTATAAGAGACAGGTATAAATAGAATCCTCTTTCGAAACTTGATAGGTATAACTATTCTGAAAGTATAATTTCAATCGCTTCTCTAAATTCTGCAAACCTAAACCTCCATGCGACTTATTCTTTTCATTTTTGTCATACTTATTCTGCACCATGAAGTATACCTCATTTCCTTTTACTTGCAATACAATCTTTAATATGCAGTCTTTTTGATCAATATTATATTTGAATGCATTCTCTAACAAAGATATGAATAGAAGCGGAGGTAATGCTACCTCTCCCCTGTCTATGCTTATGTCCAATTTGAGATGAGTGATAATATTAACTCACTGGATATCTATGAAGTATCAGAATTTATCGCAGGCAGTTACTTTCTTATCATACAGGGTGGTAATGAAATACATACTTTCAACTTGATAAAAGTACGGGAGTAATTCACTAAGGCAAAGACTTGACTATTTAATAAAGGGACAAATATTGTCCCTTTATTGATAGACGTATATTATTGTAAATACTTGGAAAACTTATCTCTCATACCTGTAGATTAGTTACAAATTAACGATAAACGAGAATTACCAACCAAGTGAAATATTCTTCAAATTGTGTCGAGTTTTAACTCCAACACTTATTCGTAAATCTTTTTTACACAAATTATTAGCGGCAATTTTCGTGTGAGATCATTAAGATAAGAATGAGGTCAACTATTCATATCATTGCATAAAAGTTACATTACAAAAATGAAAAGTGAATATTAAGAATTCACACTTGCCATCCCCTTCATTGCCAATCTCCTCTTAGGAGCCCGTTCTAACACTTTCTCAAACTGTCCCTTCGCTTCATCTTTCCGATCTTGACCTAACAGCCATTCCCCATACAATTCAAAAGATGGTTTTACAATATTAGGAGGTCCATAAGTAAAAGCTGTTGTTTCTTCCATGAGTGTAGCCTCTAATAACCATTTTTCGGCGGTCTTTTCATCCTTGTTGTGTAATGCTAGCATGGCTTGCAATTCACATTCTAAGACCTTTACACTATTCACTTCATTAACAGATGGAGGTTGCATGTAACTAGAGACTCCGCTACACATTTTAGGTGCACCAATAACCATTTGACTTTCAGCTTTTGATTTCATGGAATCCAATTCATTGATTGCAATATTTAGGTCAGATATATTTCCATTCTGATATCCTGACATCCCTTGGGTATAAACTTGAACACCTTTGACCAGTAAGTTCAACTCATCTAAGTCGGCATTCACATTGGCTATAGAATCAGTCCAATTTCCTGACTCTGTCAAGTAATCCGCTTTCATCATTATATAGTGCGCTCGTGCCTTACTCGACGGTTTTTCGTCACAATATTTTTTCATATCATAAACCATCTCTCTTGCCTTTTCGTAATTACCTTTTTGCAGATAACCATACATCAACCATTTAAAAGCATGGTACCCTCTAGCATCAGAATCCAATTCCTTCTCTTTCATTCTGACTACACTTGCATCATAACTGGCTATATTCGATTTGATCACTTCGTTCCACATTCCCAGTGCCACAAATATATGAGAAGGCATATGTAAAGCATGACCTGCATCTGGTGCAACTTTCGAGTACCTATTTGCAGCATCTAGCGCTAATGATGCATGACCAGGGTCATCATACGAGTGAATCAGATAATGCAATGCCCCAGGATGTTGAGGATTTTCAGCTATTATACCTTGGACTATTTTTGCACCACGTTCATAATGATCATCCTCTTTTCTACTTTTCGAAGATCCCAATAATGAAAGTGCATAGAATGCAGCAACTTCATGATGCTCTGGGTATTTCTGGTGAAGGTTTTCCATATGATTTTTGTAATCGATATCCTGTTCTTTTTTGTTTCCTTCAGCATAAAGAATCTCGACAGCTTGGAGTAAATCTTTTTCAAGAGGTGTCTTTGCTTTCACTAATCTTTCTTCAGGAGTATCAGCTAATTTCATAAGGGCTGCAACTCCTTCTTCTGTATATCGTTCACTCCAAAGTGGGTGATTATACGACATTGCCTCTCCCCAATACGCCATCACAAAATTAGAATCAATTTGCTGAGCTTCTACAAACTTTTCTGCTGCATCTTCAAACTCAAAACTGTGCAATAATAGTAATCCGTCATGAAAATACGGAGTCGATTCTTCTGATCCTGTTACTTCAAATTCTATTTCTCCTAAGTTGGCCCCCTCTGTAGTTACTGGTGTTGTAGTTTGTTTATTACCACATTGAATAAAGAGGAAGGCTATCGATAAAATGTATATTGAATATTTCATTTTTTTAGATTTATGTCTAAAAGTAATGAAATCATAGGAAATTGTGGTATGATCTAAGATGAATGAAATCTTCACGGATTGATACATTAAAAAAGCTAGGACTATAAATACACTTTTACAGGTTTTCATATCAAATGAATTTCAGGAATTGTTTGATACACATAAAGCTACTGCAAGACATTCTGCATGATTACTCGATTGGAGGAATGGTAAGTTTGGAGAGACTAAAGGAGAGATAAATTAATAATATGAATTCTTGTTAGACTCTATTCAAAATTTGGAATTCAATTAACTAAAAACAAAAAATAGATTTTAACACCTCATTAAAAAGAAGTGCTAAAATCGATCGAAATAATTATTGAAATTTTCTATTTCTAAACAAAAGAAGCTTCTGGTTCAATATCTGTTTGTTGCTTCCGATTATTATACCAGTCCATGTTTCTGCTGAGATACATGGATATGGCAAGGACCATAAACAACCCAATACTACCTACTAATAATGCAAACTCTTCCATCTGCAATAGGATATATATGTAAGTGTACAACCCTCCCAAAATAATAGTCAAGATCATCACATTATTACCTTGTCTCAACATAAACTTACTATACCAACTTATCAGACCTACAACTGCTCCTGCAGCAATTAGATAAGCGGAACCAAAACCGATATGCTCTGATAATGAAAGTAGCAATGAATAAAAAATAGACAATGCTAAACCAATAAATATGTACTGTACTGGATGAATTCTACTTCCTTTTAAAGTTTCAAAAAAGAAAAACACTAAAAAACTAAGACTTATAATAAGCAATGCATATTTCGCACTTCTCATGTTTTTCTGATAATGTCCGACAGTTTGTACAAGGTCTACTCCAAAAGATTCTCCTCTTTGCGATAATTGGACTTCAGCATCTTTCCATGTATCCTTGAAGGGTCGATTATATTCTGTTGATTTCCAAGTTGCGATAAAGCCATTTTCAGAGATCTCTCTTTTTGCAGGTAACGGTAGTCCCACAAAACCTGGTGAATCCCAATTGCTATTGACCGTAACTTGAGTATTACTCGCCAAAGGAAGATATTTTATGGCTTCACTCCCATTAACTCCTATTTCGGCATCAAATGAAAGACGATTGGTTGAAGGATCTATTTTTATATTGGCGTGAATAGCTGAGGGGAATAATTGACTGTCCGATGCTCCTGATTCCATTTTGTAATTGACTTTATTGCATTTCAGGTTGACAATATTATCAAGACTTGCCGAAGAAGTAAACCCAATATCGATTTTTGCATCGCTCCAATGAATTTGAGATAGATTTTTACCAAATTTTGATTCGTCGGGCAGATTGAAGTAGCCATTAAGGTCATGATTTGCAGTATATAGTATGGCCTTATATATGCTTTTCTTTCTCTCTTCTGTATTCAATTCAACATCGATTTCTAATAACTCGGGTAGAACTCTTAAAATATGTTCATAAGTAGTTATACCATCGTCAGTGGTGTATTCGGTTGTGTATGGAATGCTTAATACAGGTCCCATCATTTTTTGACTTGGCCCCCAACTTGCAGCAATATCTCTTTGTGTTTGGCTTTCTAATCCTTGTCGTTCAAAAATAAGCCCTTGGATGAGCATATTAGGTATCATTAAAAGCAGAATAAGAATAAGGATAAATCCTATCTTAAAAAACAATTTTTTCTGTTCTTCTTTACTAGTATTAGCACTCATATCTATTTTATTTTGGTTATTAAATATGATGTAAATATTACTTGTACTCAGGTTTTAAAAGTCACCTTTCTCTTATCCGTCCATGTTAAGCTAGGAAATGAATACGAAAATCTAAAATTCGTTTCAACATTATGGTTACTGTACATAGCACTAACAAATGAACAAAGTAAAAAACATGATATATTTAGGAATCAAAGACTCATAAGAATTGTTATTTTTGCACTTCAAAAATTAAAAAAATAGATAATGAGGATATTATTACTTCTTATAGTTACTGCTTTTCTTTCTTGCAAATCTGATAGCACTACGGCTACACGTAGTGCCAATGAAGATTCAAAAACTGAAGCTGCACCAAATAAATCAGTACAAGAATTTGCAAAAAGTAAACCAACAGTATCGAGTGCTGAAACAAGGTCCACTAAAGGAAAGGTAGAGACTAATTTCGATAAAAACGGAATTCCAGATGCATGTGATTTGCTCACCCAAGAAACTATAGCTAAATATATAGGTATCCCTGCAGAAAGTATTATGCTTTCAGATGGTACTAGCCCTAGTAGCACCTTACAAAGGGCTTGTTTTTTCAAATGGGATGGTTCGGAAATCAAAAATGCAGGGGTAATGGTACAAGTACAACAAAATCCAGTTGCTGATGATGTTCCTGATTATCTTACCTACATGGTGCAGAGTTTAAAATCTGACGGGGAGAACAATATGACTGGAGAAGTCATAAAGTTCAAGGACTGGCCAGAATTTGGTGATGATGGTGCATATTCTACAGAAGCGGGTAAATATGTTTGGCGTGTAGGAAATGACTGGGCATTTATGATTGCATTCAATACCACGATGAAAGCAAGGGATCAACAGAAAGCGGCAAAGGCATATGCCAAAGAAGTAATGGAAAGAATGACATTCTAAGTCAAATAAAAATTAATACCTTTGCCCCTCCAAAGAATTACAAATAAGAAAAAAGTATAATATGGCATATTTATTTACATCGGAGTCCGTATCAGAAGGACATCCAGATAAAGTATCAGATCAAATTTCTGATTCGTTGGTAGATCACTTTTTAGCATTTGACCCAGAGTCAAAAGTCGCTTGTGAAACATTAGTTACAACTGGTCAAGTTGTTCTTGCAGGAGAAGTAAAATCTAAAACATACTTAGACGTACAACAGATTGCAAGAAATGTAATCAATCGCATCGGTTACACTAAGTCAGAATATATGTTTGAAGGCAATAGCTGTGGTGTCCTATCCGCTATCCACGAACAGTCTCCTGATATCAATCAAGGTGTCGACAAAGAGAAAAAAGAAGACCAAGGTGCAGGTGATCAAGGTATGATGTTTGGCTATGCAACTAGCGAAACGGAGAACTATATGCCGCTTGCATTAGATCTATCTCATAAGATTCTTAAAGTACTTGCGGATATCAGAAAAGAAGGTAAAAAGATGAAATATCTTAGACCTGATTCTAAATCCCAGGTTACTATTGAATATTCTGATGATAATAAGCCTCAGAGAATTGACAGTATCGTCGTTTCTACTCAGCACGATGATTTTGATGAGGATAAAAAGATGCTCAAGAAAATTAAAGATGATGTAATCAACATCGTAATGCCTAGAGTAAAAAAACAACTTACGTCATCTATCAAGAAATTATTTACTGATAAAATAACTTACCATGTCAATCCTACTGGAAAGTTTGTGATCGGAGGCCCTCATGGTGATACTGGACTTACTGGAAGAAAAATCATCGTAGATACTTATGGAGGAAAGGGAGCTCACGGAGGAGGTGCATTCTCTGGAAAAGATCCTAGTAAAGTAGATAGATCAGCTGCATATGCAACAAGGCACATTGCTAAGAATATGGTAGCCGCTGGTGTTTGTGATGAAATATTAGTGCAAGTATCATATGCTATCGGTGTAGCTCAACCTACAAATATCTATATTAATACTTACGGAAGTGCTAAAGTAGATATGTCTGATGGAGATATCGCAGATAAGATCAACTCTATCTTTAATATGACACCTTACGCAATCGAAACAAGATTAAAATTGAGAAATCCTATCTATTCTGAAACTGCTGCTTATGGACACATGGGTAGAGAACCAGAAAAGAAAACAGTAACGTTTACGGATGGATCAGGTAATACAAAGACACAAAAAGTAGAGACTTTCACTTGGGAGAAACTTGACTATGTGAATAAAGTAAAGAAGGCATTTAAGATTAAGTAATCAATCTAATTGCTAAACATCTAAAGCTCAATCATTATTTGATTGAGCTTTTTTATTTTATTGAGATTTAATCTCATTTGTTTCTCTTCACAGTAAAAAAGATCCTAAATTTTGACAACCCCACCGCAAGCGGATGGAGCATTCGCCAAAATTTTTCCAACCTAAAGGTCGGAAATCGGATCTTTTTTGTGATAAGGCGTTTTTATGCAAAAACATCTTTTTATGACTCCGACGCAAGCATCGGAGAATTTAAGTATTAAAACCTAACTTTCACTCCCAGATCACTCCGTATTTGATTTCGATCAGCCCTATTTTGTATTTTGCTAGTTCTCCCATTTATGTTAGCGTTTAGGCTAATTTTATCGGTTATTTTGTAGGAGTACCTTATCCCACCATACAAGTTTTGGGCCGTATCATCTATGCCTTTCATCGCTCCTATACGGAGGTAGACATTTTGTCTTTCAGTCTTAAAATTGTAGCCAACATTCAGGCCTATTTGCTGTTGCGTACTTTCTCCCACATCAATTTTAAAATAGGATAATCCGCCATTGATACTTGAACCTCCTTGGATATTTGAATATGAATAATTGAGCATGGTGGTAAAAGTTGTATTTTCATTTTCTGGGCTGCCTATCACAGCTGCATCTTGTGTATTTATAATAATTGAAATAGTTTGAATATTGCGTTCTGTAACGGTTGTGTAGTTATAATTGCCTCCTATGTTTTTATTTACTTGTTGCAGGCTGATGGTGTCCGTCAGCAAGGAATCAAATCTGATCTGCTGGTCAAAGTTGTAGTTGGAGTATTGCAGATTTATATTGTGTTTATTTTGCAGATTAAGAGATACATTTAGAGAACTGATTACCCTTTTTTGATCCTGATTTCTTAAGCCATCAAGGTTGTTGGACTCTAAACCGTATGAGCCGCTGATATTCAGTTTCCGATTAAACAAAGCGACAGAAGGTGCAAAAAGATAGGCTTCAAGGTCATTTCTTAAGTAATTTATTCCAAGTGATTTGAATTCGGGCATGATTCTACGATAAGAATTCTGAATCTGAACAGGACCAAAATGAAAATTGATTCCTCCGTTTATGGCATAGTTGATATGGGTAGAGTTATTGGGTGTCAATAGATTATTGAATGCTCTCGGAAAACTGACTTCCTCCAGTAAGTTTGCAGGACGTTCTCTATTTTCGGTAAAAATACTTACTGCCGCATCATAATAAAGAGACACCTTATTTTTGAGTAAGGAACATTTGAATTTATTGCCAAGAGTGATATTCTCTTTGGGTTCAAAATTCAATGAATCAATATCTCCTATCCCATCGCTGGCCTGCATAAAGATAAAGTCTAGGTGATTTTTATAAGAACCAAGACCTAATTTTATTGCTGATATTCTTCGAGTGGGCAGAGCGTTTCTTTGCTGAGAATTAAGATTTCTAATCCGCCGATCTAACTTGCCGTGCATAACTGAAAACCTAAAAATTCCAGGATCTAGTTCTATTCCAATCCCAAAAAAAGGAGTGCCAGATAATGTGTATTTTGAGAATTGCATTTGCCTCCACCCAAGATGAATTTTCACCCATTTGTATCGAGGCGAGATTCCGTATCTGTGAAATGGATTAGCAAACTGTGTTCCTCTATTATTCAGAGAAGCAGATATTGGGACAGAAAATTGTCCATAAGAAATAGTAGAATTCAAATTCATATTTGCTCCTAGAGCGGGCAATGTCCCTATATTATTGCTATAAAGATGAAACATGCCAGCACTAATGCTGCCTTTGATTCTCAATTTTGACTGACTTCTCTGGCCATAAGAAACGCTGCACATTAGAATACCAAGCAAGATGAAAGTTAGGCAATACAAATAGGACCTGAAACGAAACCGAGATATCATATGGATACTATTTTTGATTCTGATAATAATCTCCCTCTCTCATCATAGGCCTTTATGTAGTATTCACCATGCGCAGATTTGTCCTGATATTTGGGCTCATCTACATAATCAAGAAGGTGGAATCGATCTTCTTTTTTGCGATAAATTTTATACTTGCTTCCCAATTCTCCCCACTCCAGCAATGCACCCATTTCCGTTGATTTGATTCTGAGAGATAGTGTTTCAGATGAATTAATGCCACGCGTTGATATGGATTTGATAGCGTTTTGTTGGCTTTCATTACCAGATTTATCTACAGCTACAATCTTATATAAAATTCTTTGAGCACCACCTATTTTATCTATAAATTCGGTAGTTGTAAAATCAACTATCCCAACATCTACCCATTCCGTCTTATCCCCTACTTTTTTATATATTTTATAATTAATCACATCTTCAGACTGACTTTTGAGCCAGTTTACTTTGATTTCATCGCCCACTTGTATCAAGTCCGTAATGATCGTTCTCGAGGGTGATATTGTATCAGGCAACTGAACTCGAAGTATGGATGAGGGCTCGGAAGGGTTGAAGCTTTTATCCAGAGCTAGGACGTAATAGTAGCGTTGATTATTCAAAAGGTTGAGAGTGCAGCTATCTTGAAATGAATTAGCAGAATGGACAGTATCCGTTATTTTCATGAACTCTTGATTCTCCATAAAAGATTTGAATACCAAATATCCTTTAAGGTTTGTGTCTTCGCTAGGTGACCATGCTAAAGATAATACGCCTGTACTATCCAACTCGTACGTGAGGTCAGTTACTTGAGAAGGCGGAGTTATATCGGGCACAAATCCTACCTTTACAGTAGAAATGGAAATATTGCCAGACGTATCAATTGCTCCAAGTTTGAAATAATGATTTTCTAATTCTAGTGGATCGGATATTCTATACTCAGAAATACCATTTGCATCTAAATCTTTTACAATAAGCGAATCTTTGCCATTCATCGTATAGGATAATGTGACAAAGTAGGAAGCTACATCACCGTCTTGTGATGGTTCCCAATCAATAATCAAATCATTTTCCACACTATCTACTCTCACTTCTATGTATCCTAATGTTGGACCAGTGACATCCACTCCCATCCCTTTAACCACCTCTGATGGTGCTAGCTCTTCTCCCCAAATATCAAATGCTACCAATCGATAAAAATAAGATTGATAATTTGAAGATAAGCTGTCTACTCTAGTTATAGTTACTACTTTTTGTATCTCCAATGTGTCCACATATTTTTCTGTTTGAGCTACATATGGCGCTTCATTTATCCGTTCATAGTTAAGACCCGTATCAGACTTTTCTAGATAATAGCCAGCGATTGGGCTGTCCTGTTCATGCAACCACTCAAATAATACTGCTTGATCTTTGGACGCAGTTATGAGAGTAGGTGTTTTTAAGTAAGATCGGTCGTCTACAATTATGGGTAGAGATGCCTTATCTGTATTTGCGATAGATACTTTGTATTGATAGACTTTTCCTGATTGTAACGTTTTATCCACATAGTGGAGTCCAGATATACGTCCGAGTTCTTTTTCTCGCATGGTCAATAATATATATAAGCTATACATATTGTCTTGATGGTCGGCTGCATTTATCACTTCTCCTATTGATGAGAGTGATGGTCTATCTCTCACCGCTTTTAGCTTTTTGATATGAAAATCAAATACAGCTACATCTATCCCTTGATTAATCACCTCTAATTCTGTCATCGGTAATAATGGGATCGAGTTGAGTACTTGATATTCTCGATCTTTCCCCAATTCTCTTCTGCTGATGATATAGCCATTTTCAACACCTTCTAACCACTGTTTTGAATCTTCAGGTAGTATTTTGAGATGCACTTCTTGTTGTTTGTACTTGGCGAGCAGACCTATACTTTGAGCATGTCCATTCATAAAGGCCAGTAAAATAACTATCATTGCTATATATATTCTTATCTGTTTATTCATCTTTTTGGTTTTGTTATACCAACTAATATTAAGGATTCACATTTTTGTTATCCTCAATATTAGATGGTATTATTTCCTATTAACTTCTAGAATTCGAAATCAAAATTTTCGATAATGGAGTTACTTACAGTACTAAGTTTAATCCTCAAATCTCCCTGATCGGTAATTGGTGTATAAGCGTCAAAAAACAATGTTTCCAACTCTCTATTCCCGTATATAGATAAGAAGTGATTATTAACTGCCCATGACCTCAAATTAGAAATATATAAATTTGGGCGCCAGATATATTTTAACACTGGTTCACCATCAATTATGGCTCCTAAATCAACTCCTATATCACCTATGCCTTGGTTTTTATCTGCAGGTACGATATCTGCAGGCACAAACTCAGGTGTAAACATCCTTACTGAGTGTAAGAATCCATGTTGCTGTGCAAACGCCTCTATAGCTACTCTTTTCTGATGCCAAGCAGTAAGACCTAGAGTTCTTTGACTTAAATAAGTAACCTTTAACGCATCCTCAGAATCAACAAATTCTTCATGCCCTAGGAAAACTACTGAATAAGTATCGTCTGACCATCCAGAAGACTGAGCAACCATATCTCCTGCATTTAGCGATTCTATTTTTTCTCTGTACCATCTATACTTCGAGGTTTCAAAATATGACCAATGCATTCTTGCGGGGTCTTCTTCTTCATACTGTAGCAATATTTCCATTTTATACCGTCTGTCAGTTCGCAGAGGAGCTACATTAAAGTGCATTCTGTTGTTATTGCTAGGTGAGAAAAAACCTTCACTGGTAAATTCTCTTAGTTTGATAAGTGGATTACTCCTACTGTATTCCGAAAACTTGAAGTTTAAAGTAGCATACTCTCCATAACCTAACCTGTCCATCATTTCACGACTTTCGGGGGCTATATCTATGTTGCCTATTCCAAACAACATATCTCCAAAATGTACATTTTTAGCATTTGCCAATGGATTTATATCCAATACTTCCAACTCGTAATCCTCTATTGATTCAGTGGTAAATTCTACATTCTTTATAGTTCTCATTTGGGTACCATTTGCATATGTCGCTATTACAAACGGACCACTATTACCTTCTCTTATTTTTATTACTCCCTTTACCGTCAGCCTGTATGTCCTCCCTGGTTTAAGCATCCGTTCTGACCTTTTTGTACTATTGAAATAGAATCGGACGTCACCATTATTTAATGGTCGAGTTTTTATCCTATTGGGAGGATATCTTGTTACAAAATTACCATCTACTTCCTCTGATATAAAATAAGACGGCTCTACTTTATATTGGAACATCCTTCCTTGATATGTCTCTTCATTTATAACATTTGGTCTCGTGAAAAAACTAGCAATTATATGCTGGTTTCTATCTGTAAAATTTACATCATTCACAGGCAAATTAGACAACTCTTCTATTACTTCTAGTCCCTCAAATTCACTTTCAAAGTCGATATCAGCATTAGGGTCTATAGAGAATTCACACTTGGTACCAACTGAAAACCCTACGTTTATACTAAAAGTAGGAATTATTGGCACATCTATTCTTACTCTAAATTTACCTCTTGCATAAACCGGATCTGGTCCATCAAACTTTAACATCGCCCCCAAACTTACATCTGCAATTGAGAAACTCTTCCAAACCTTGCCTCTAAGGGATGCCTGAGCATATAAATAGGCTTGTGATGTAAAATACCAATTATCCATCCCAAACTCTGAATCCCCATTACACAGCGTGTTGTGGTATTTTGCCATAGCTATATCAAAACCTATTCCTGCACTGGCACGAAACGTGACATTTACATCATCCCAGCCGATTTTGCAATTTCCAGTATTAAATGCTGCGTGCAGCCCCATACTTATTCCAGAGCGAGGTATTCTTATCAGGCTAGTCCTGGTTTCATCGAGGATTCGTCTGGCGGCAGGTGGAAAGTTATCATTCATTGGCAATTCTGAACCAATATTAAAGTATGCGTAAATTCCTGTTCCAGTATCAATATTCTTGTTGCTTCTTTTTAGCTTATAAGGCATTCTTAGTGAGATGTTCACCATACGCTCGAGACTACCGTCCATAGAGGGCTGCCCTACATATAAATGCCAATTATCACGCCCAGCTATGAGTAGATCTATTGCAGGTCTATTTGCATCTAAATTTCCACCTGTAAACATTGGGTATTCCCTTGGCAATTCAAGTCTGTAGCCAAACCTTGCGGCCAATGTTTTCTCTACATGATTATAATGGATAATACCACTCAATGCCAATTCTGTATTGGCTACTTCATTTTCTATTTTACTAGGAGGCGACATCATTTTTGCCTTTCCAGTAAGTGTTACACTACTGAATCTGCCACCATTGCCAAAATCAATCATTAAGTCAGCATTTCCATTGAGCATGTCCTTATTACCAGAGGTAGCCCATACTGTTCCTAGTCTGAATCCCCATCCATTTCTGCGAGGCACATAGTCTACCTGTGCTTCGCCGATTGGCGCACTTCGATCTATTGTTTGCCTCATATTATAATAGGCACCTCCACTCACACCAAGTATCTCAATAGGTGGCACTATAGGTACTCCATTTCTCAGTGTCACCCCAGCATTCACATACCAGTAATCAAAATCGCGTGTGTTGCCAAATAACACCCTTGCTCTGATAGCTCCGAACTCAGAAAAAGATGCATCAACAGCCCCTCCAAAACCATCACCATATACAGGATGTTCGTCATAGAAATCTAAAGTCCCTTTTATTGCTACACCTGCCACATCACTATCTATTTCTATAGTTTGTAAATGTGTCCTATCTAGAGAATATGACCCTGTATTTCTATTTCGCACACCTCGCAAAAGGATCCTAGAATCGGCACTAAAATATCCTGTTCCTGCGCCTGACTTATCCCCAAATTGAAATCCTATGTTAAACCCTAATTCTGGCAATTTACCTACCGCACCTGGTTTGATCACATCTTCTATGGATACATCCTGTACTTGTATACTAAATCCCATAAATGATGCGCTCACTACTGCATCTATATCTATGTTTCCTGTGCGAAAATATGGAGCGGCATTACTCACAAGCATATCTTCGAATCGTACTTTTTTGATATTCACTTGATCCCAGTCCCCTATCGATCCATCTAGTTCTAGTTCTCCAGATAGGAAACTATTGATGACAAATTCTCCATCTTCGATCTTGGCAGCTATCCTAGAAAATTCATTGAATTTGAATTTACTTGCCCACATAGGTACTTCGATTTTTTCTCGAATATCAAAATCAAAATCGTAGTTGAGCCTGTTTTCAACAAGTTCTATTTCGCATGCTATACCTATCGGGTTCTCACAAATAGGTAAGTCTATTTCTCCATCCAATGCTGCCCCACTTATGTCATTTCGCAATAGATTGAGTTGCAAATCATCAATAGAAATACCCCATCCTCCGATAGAAATGCCTGTAAGGTCTTCTAAATTCCTTCCTCTGAAGTTGAAGCTCACACCATTTTCATCTATCACAAATCGATCAATAGATAGATCAATAGGTGTATTGTTATTTTTGAAATAATCAGGTAATCGCAAACCTATGTTGTTGATGCTGATCCCTGTCCAATTAGCGGGTGAGCCATAATCTTCAGGAAACCTCATGTTGGCGATATTTTCTGATTCTGAAAGGTCAATAACCAAATCGTCTAATGAAAATTTAAACCCAGGGAGTGCTGTCAGTTCAAATTTACTAGAAAAATAGTTGGTGCCTTGTCTCCCTAGATTGGAAGCATTGGTTGTGATTATCATTTCGTCCCATGAGGTAAAAGAAGTACTATAAGTTACTGCAAAATTCTTATTATTGACTGGGTTATAAGCGTCGTCCAATGGTTTAATATATTGATCATTAAAATGCAGGTGTCCATTCAACACTATTTCATTGATTCCATCACAATCAAAATCTATGTAGCTTGGATTATCCCCTTCCTTTCCATTGATATGAAAATCAAAAACTTCTGAAGGATGAAAATCATAAGGTTGCAGGATGTCTAATTTCATAACATCATCTGTCATGGCTAGTCCACCTGGGGTTATGCAGATGTTATTATTCATGAACACCATTTTCTGACTGCCCGCTATGTAATCACCTTCTAATTCATATCCTGATATCATCGAAATATTCGCTCCATCCGCAGAGAACGACATATCAGGAATATGTATTTTGTGCGCTCCCGATCCAAATGAAATTGGAAGATCTAGCGGTATATCTATATCGTTGATCAAATCATTGATATCATCAGAAATCATACCGACTGTCGGGTCTAAAAGATCATCATATAACATATCTATTAGGCGTTCGTCTACCGTAGTATTCTCGGTAATATTATCTACACGTGGAAAGTTTTCTGCTACTATTTTTCTCATTCCCTGTATTGTACCACCTGTCACCACACCTCGACTATTGATATTCACCTCTTGGAATTGCACATTGATATCCCTGGGTATAAAATCAGTAGCTTTGATCACTCCACGACCACTATATCCATTGGCTGTAACAATAAAATCGGCTATTGATAGATTAAAATGCCCTACTTTATACAGGTCACCAATCCGAATATCAGGAATAGCAGGCAAATCTGGAATCTGAATTTCTTCACATGCTTCCATACAACTATATGCGTCTTGCTGTCCTTGGTCATCGCCATTAATTGGAGTTCCAAAATTGAAGATGACAATATCACTCCATCCCTCATTGAAGATGTTTACACTATTGGTAATATCACGAGCGCGCACTTGTACTATATATTTCCTGCCTTCTACAAGTGGTGTGTGTGATTGATTGTAAATAAAATTTGTCCCAATAATCTCTGTCTCTTCATATTGTATAAAATTGTAATTCTCTATCGCATCATATGGGTTGATATTTTCAGTCCATTCCGCTACTCGGAGATCATAGACGACTAAGGCTGCTGGTGCGACTACAGGTGTCCATACTATATTGATCAATGTTGGTTCAATCTGATTTACAGTACTTTGATCTATTGGTAAGGTGATTACTGGAGCGTTTATTGATTGGATGATTATAGGGTTTGAGCACGCTGCATCCATTGGTAAAGAGACCAATTCTTGAGTTTCAAAATTTCTAGCCTCTAAGCATATTCGATAAACCCCATCAGGCAATCGTTGTGATTGAATAAGGTACTCTACTTCTGGTCCACCAGAATAATCTAGATCTTCTAACGATGCATTTCCAAGAAATCCTCCTAATTCCTCAAACAGATAAGTGGTGGTACTGCCCGCAGGTATTTCTATTGCTTCATAGCCATTATAGGCATCATTTAGCATTGCTTCTATTCCATTATCCGCAGTCAATTTACCCGCTATATATATTGTGTGCGAGGTTACAGGATTTGTATTCGTGATGACCACACGATAGTTTCCAGATACATCTTCAAATTCTGATAACAAACTAGGATGTGGCGGTGGAGCTATTACACTCAATAGTATATCCTGAGAAATACAACAGGTATTGACAGAAAAAAGGAAAATAAAGACAACTACTATCCGTGAGCAGCTTGATTTTGATAAATGTTTCATATTCGTTGTATTGCGATTATTTTTTGAATACTAAATGGCTAATTCTTGATCTTTCTGATGAAAAAGTAATCATGTAAAGTCCTGTATTTAGAACTGATAGATCTATAGAGCTTGAGTGCTTTAGACCGTTCCTGATTAGAACTGTTTGTCCATCCATTGTGGTGACTCTAAGTGCGATAGGTGCTGTGTTTATTTTCGAATCGATATGCAACCATTGATCGATCAAAGTATTAAGCGATATCTTTAATTTATAGTCTTCAAACTCAGCAGATAATGATCCTATTAATATGTCTCCAGTTGTGACTTGGCATCCATTTTCATCTGTGATTATGCAGCTATAGATTCCTTTTTTTAGATTGTCGATATTTTGCATGGAGGATTCGTACCCATCAGGTCCGCTCCACTCGAATTTCAGTCCACTCGATTCCATATTCAACACTAGCTTTATGCTACCTAGATCATTTTCATAAGAATCTTCAATGTCCAATATTTGCACACCGTCAGAATTTTCTAGCATGAATTCTTCCAAAATAAATGTGCAGCCATTGTTGTCTTCTATAATGGCAGAAATTACTCCTGCACCAAAGATCTGAGTCAGTCCATCAGAAATATTGTATGTCCATTCTACAAAAGTCTCTGTCCCTCCTATTGGTGTGTAAGTCCACTCGACAGCATAAGGTGCAAAACCTCCTGAAAATGCTATTTCTATCACTCCTGTAGAGTCTTCGCCGCACTTTGGCTGGATGATATCGAATGTTGTTAATGTAATCTCGGTATCCGAATTTATCTCCTGCTGAGGTAGTATTTGTTCACATCCATTCTGGTCCTTTATGAGCGCGTCCACTAGTCCTGGGCCAAAGTTTTTATCCACCGATGAGGTGATACCGTCAGTCCATTCGGTTGTAGGGCTCGAGCTACCACTTGGCGTGTAAGTCCATTCTATAGAATAGTTCGGTATTCCACCTGAGATATCAAATCCAATACTACCTGTAGTATCATCGATACAGAGAGCATCGTCTATCACCAATGCAGATATATAGAGTGAATCAGGCTGATCAATATTGATTTGATCAAGTATAAATATGCATCCGTTTTTATCTAAAATATTTGTACTAACCATCCCCATGCCAAAATTATTACTGGCAGAACTTGTGTTATTATAAGTCCACTCAATAAATGATTCAGACCCATTAGGGTCATTATAAGTCCACTCTACACTGTAAGGAGATGTACCACCTGAAACATCAAAATTGACGATCCCTGTAGTATCGCCAAAGCATAAAACATCGGATATAATTGGTGTTTGTATAGCGATTGCTTCGGGTTGATTTATCTCTATTGGTTCTTGAAGTACCTGACAATCATTTGCATCCACTATTTTGGGACTCACAATGCCAGCTGGTAAATTCTTTGTAGCTATTCCATCAATGTTGTATACCCATTTTTCGTACTGAGGGTCTCCATTAATAGGAGCGATAACCCAGCCGACACTATAAGGTGATATTCCACCTAAAATCTCCATATTTATTATTCCTGTAGTGTCACCGAAACATAAAACGTCTGTTGCAGAAAGCACATTAGTTGATATTATTTCAGGCTCTTCGATTGTAAGAATATCTAATTCCTGAATACAGTTGTTTTCATCCTTTATCTTTATATCTACTGTACCCGCTGCAAAATATTTACTTACTGAGGCAGCAACATTATAATTGCATTCTATGAAAGTTTCGGTATTATCGCTATTAGTGTAAGTCCATTCTACAGTATAAGGAGATATTCCTCCAGCTAAGACCAAACTTATGTTTCCACTAGTATCTCCATGGCACAAAACATCTTGAATGTTGAGATTTTCTGCGGCAATAGGCAAGGGCGATTCTACCTCAAAATCTAACTGTAGGTTGCAGCTATTTTCATCAGTTATAGTGACTGTGTAAGCACCTGTTTCCAGGTTATTTATACTACTTTCAATAGATGTATTTGACCATTCATAATTGAGCATTCCCACACCACCCGATATATTGAGAGCAATACTGCCTGACGTACCATCCGAACAATTATTATCAATAATGGTACTTGACACCAATGACAAATCACCAGGCTGGGCTATAAAATAAGTAAACTCTGCACTGCAACCTGTAGATGTATAAGTTATAGTAATTTCGTAATCTCCAGTTTCGAGGTCCGAAATCAAACTCGCTTCCTCTCCATTCGACCAGACGTAACTGTAGTTTTCATTTCCGTCTATCATTTCTAGAGAGATGCTTCCTGTTGCACCACTTCCACACTCTACATCTACGATAGTTACAGTATTGGGACTTATTGCTAAAGGTTGCGTTACAAGGTAAGAGTCTGTGAACGCACAGTTATTATCATCCGTAACGGTCACGCCATATGTACCAGCATCAAGATTGGATATTGTATTGGTATTACCTCCATTTGACCATGAAAAAGAAAAAGAACCCGTACCCCCAGCAGGATCGATTTGAAGTGATCCTGAAGCATCGTCGAAACACGATAAGTCTTCTATTATAGCATTGGTAACAATTATTGCACTTGGCTGAGCTACGGTGTATGTGTCTGTGAACGCACAGTTATTATCATCCGTAACGGTCACGCCATATGTACCAGCATCAAGATTGGATATTGTATTGGTATTACCTCCATTTGACCATGAAAAAGAAAAAGAACCCGTACCCCCAGCAGGATCGATTTGAAGTGATCCTGAAGCATCGTCGAAACACGATAAGTCTTCTATTATAGCATTGGTAACAATTATTGCACTTGGCTGAGCTAC
>OJIO01000735.1_pt1 | contig 18515 bp, 15 predicted proteins | sample 1595621 | NCBI WGS metagenome assembly OJIO01 (sample SAMN05416776, study PRJEB24817) | seawater metagenome | isolation source: Sea water | place: Canada:Atlantic | collected 2013-07
CACTATCCTCTTCGTCGGCAGCGTCAGATGTGTATAAGAGACAGGGCGCCTACCAGTGCTTCGCGCCTGGAGCGGAGAAGGACATCTGTGAGCGATAGCCGCCGAGTTGTGGTCACAGGGGTGGGGGTTCTGACGGCGTTTGGTCGTGGAATGGCTCCCTTGGCCGAGGGGCTACGCAAGGGCCGAAGCGCCTTGGCACCACTGTCCGCCTTTGCGCCACAGGGTCTGGAGATCGGCATGGCCGCCGAAGTCCGCGTTCCCCTCGCGATTCCGAAGGGCTTCCAAGACGACCGAAAGGCAGCCTTGGCTCTGCAAGCGGCCAGGGACGCGGTCGGGACCGTAGACATGAGCCACGCCGGCGTCTATCTGGGTACAGGTCTGTCGAGCGTGACCCCTCTGGAGCTACACCAGGACGCCGCTCCCTACCGCAGCAATGGGGGCTTTGACCGCGCCGCTCTGCACCGAGACTTGAGCGTAGATCACGTCGCCCCAGGGCGACACATGCCGGAACGAACCACCGCGCTCATCGCGCGCAGCATCGGCGCCGCTGGGCCTCAGCTGACCAGCTTCTCCGCATGCGCGGCCGGGGCATTGGGCATCGCCCACGCCACCCGGGCCATTCGTCGAGGAGAGATCGACCGCGCCCTCGCTGGTGGCATGGACGCCATGATTCACCCCCTGGGCGTGCTCAGCTTCCTGGTCCTCGGCGCGCTCTCTCCGGGCAACTGCCGCCCCTTCGACCGCAACCGCGAGGGCTTTGTCATCGGCGAAGGCGCAGCCATGCTCCTGTTGGAGTGCGAAGAGGTCGCCATCGCCCGTGGCGCCCACATCTTGGCGCGTGTCTTGGGCGCGGGGTCTTCCGTCGACGCCCACAACGTCACAGCACCCCATCCACAGGGCAAGGGTGCTGAGCTCAGCATGCGACGCGCCCTGAAGGAAGCCGGTCTGGAGAGCGTGGATCACGTCAACGCCCACGGAACGGGCACCCCACTTGGGGACCGGGCCGAGGCCGCTGCCATTGGGCGGGTCCTGGGTCCAGAGGTGCCGGTGAGCTCCATTAAGGGCGCCATCGGACACTGCATCGCGGCCGCTGGAGCAGTGGAAGCTGCGGCTTGCATCGCGGCGCTGGCCGAAGGCTGGTCGCCGGGAACCGCTGGTCTGGAGGATCCTGAAGACTTGGGGGTCAAGGTCCAGGCTCAGCCCCAAGAGGATGGCCCACAGACCATCTTGTCCAACAGCTTCGGCTTCGGCGGACAGAACACTAGCTTGATTTTTGGAAGGGCCTGAAATGAGCCAGTCTGTCGCGGTCGCAGCCATTGGCCTGCTCTGTCCTGCTGGGGTGGGGGAAGAGGGCGCCAGCGGTGGCAGACCCGGTGAGGTTCCCGGATTCCGGGCCCGCGCCTATGTCGAGAACCGCAAGAACCTCAAGCTGATGTCCCGGGCCGTAAAGCTCGGCGTCAGCGGCATTCGATTGGCCCTCGCTCAGGTTGAGGACTGGGAGGAGATCCCACCGGAACGCCGTGGCATGTTCGTCGGCTCAACGCCTCTGGGCGGCGAGATCGGCGACCTGTCTCCCGCGCTCGAGGTCAGCGCGGATGCCAATGGAAAGGTGGACCTGCAAGCCTTCGCGACCCAAGGCTACCCCCTGATCCACCCCCTCTGGCTGGTCAAGGGCCTGAGCAACAACGTGCTCGGCTTCGCGAGCGCTGCGCACAATTTTCAAGGCGTTAACGGAAACTACTGCGATGGCGGCGCCTCGGGCGCAATCGCCTTGCGGGAAGGCTGGGCCGCGATCGCCGAGGGACGCGCTGATCTCGTCGTAGCCGGCGCTGCAGACAGTTTGGTTGGTCTGGAGGCGCTGATTCCTGGCCACAAGGCGGGCGAGGGCGCCGCGTTCTTCGTTTTGAGGCCCTTGGCCAGCGCTGCGCCGGGAAGCTTGGTTCTGCAACGCGGAGAAGGGCACCTCGAAGCTGAGGAAGCCAAGCTCGGCTACCTGGGCGCAGCCGGTGAAGTGGTCAGCTTGGCCAGAGCCGCCATGCGTGGGGATCTGCCCTCGGGCTTGGCGCAACATGGGCTCTCCCTCTCGCTGCTGTGACGGTGCTGTTGGATCCCTACCCATTCTTAGGGTAGATGGGGTGCTCGGCACCACCGACAAAGAGAGAACATGAGCGCCATCGTGACTGACCCGCAGATCGCAGCCAAGGTCCAGAACGCCATCGCAGAGGCCCTGGGCCTGGACGATGACGAGGTCGAAGCGGACGCTCGGCTGATGGAAGACCTGGGCGCTGAGTCCCTGGACTTCTTGGACATCGTGTTCCGCTTGGAGCGCGCCTTCAGCGTCAAGATTCCCCGCGGCGGCATCGAGGCTCAGGCCACGAACACCGGCGACGAAGGCCCCTACGAGGTGGACGGTGTGCTCACCGAGCTTGGACTGCAGCGTCTCGCTCAGGCCATGCCCGAGGTCCCCGCCGGAGACTTCAAGCCCGGCCTGAAGGCCTCGGAAATCCCCACTCTCTTCCGCGTCGCGACCTTCACCCGCTTGGTCATCACCTTGCTGGAAGAGAAGAAGAAGGGCGCCTGAGCTGACACCGCGCTTCACCTTCCTGGTCCACCCGCTCAGCGCAGCCCAGCGCTGCGTGGTGGGGTTCAGGCGAGGTCACCTGCGCATGGCTCTGGGTCGGCAGGCCGTCGGACGGCCAGGTCAGATCTGCAAAGTGGGAATTGAAGGCGTCGCCCATGGGGTGGTTGTCAGCGTTCCCTTGGTTCCTGAGGAGCTGCTCTCCGATCAAGAGGGTGCGCTCCAGGGAATGGTTCAGGGCGTGCTGGCCTCGGGCGCGGTTCAGGCTGTAGGTCTGGGGTCCCTGCTCTCCGTGGTCGCCGGGCGCGGGGAGAGCTTGGCCCAGCGCATCTCGGTCCCTGTGACCACAGGAAACGCCGCCACCGCTTGGGCGGCTTGGAGGAACCTGCACCAGGTGCTCGATGAGCATGGGAAGCAGCGGGTGGCCTTGTTGGGCTTCTCCGGGGGCGTGGGCGGTGTGTTGGCCCAGCTCCTGGCCGAGGACGGCGTAGACGTGGTGCTGGGCGGGAGCGGCAAAGTCCTGGAGCGGCGCGCCAAGAAGCTGGGCTTCGAGCTGCTCCCGGAAGAGCAAGCTGCGGCCTCTGCCAAGGTCATCGTCGGGGCCGCCACGACGGGCGGTACTCTGGATCCCAGAGTGCTTCAGGAAGACAGCGTGCTCTTGGATGTGGCCCTGCCCCCCACGCTCAAGGCCGGCCCGCGCCCTTCTGGCCTGCGGGTCTTGGCAGGGGAAGCGGTGGGCCTTCCTCCCGGTTGGATTCGGGATGGTTGGGGCCAGCTCTACCACCTCTTCGCTGGCTACGGCCCATGGCAGCTCTTTGCCTGTCTGGCCGAGCCCCTCGTGCTCGCCGCCACGGGGCGAGATCGTCCCTATGCCCAAGGTCGCAAGGTGCACCCCCAGGACGTGCGGGACTTTGGCCTCGCGGCCGAAGGATTGGGCATGAAGCCGCGCTTGGCGCGTGGGTGGATGCAAGCCCCCAGCTAGGGGAATCGGGACCCGCCGCATTAGACTGGCTTCATGTTCGTCTGTCCCAAAACCCGCACGACGCTCGAGGCTTGGTACTCCAACGCCTCCGACACCCTCTACCCGCACTTGGACGAGATCCCGGTGCTGGTGTCTGACCCGCGCGCCTTCCTGCGGCGGCATGGTCCTTGGCATCCCTCTGAAGGGGTCGCTGGGCAGGTTCAGGAGATCTTGCCGGTCTCCGAGCCCGATGCCGTCACGCCCTTTCTGAGCCCTGGTGAGTTGGGCGTGGGTGGACCCTTCGGAGATGCCCTGTTGGACTTGGGCACTCTGACGCCGGATGCCTGGTGCGCTTCCATCGCAGTGGAGCATGCGCCCCAAGGGCCGGCGGTCGATGTGGGCTGCGGCTTGGGCAACATGGCCCGCATCATGGCCAAGCAGGGACGTGCTGTCATCGCCTTTGATCGCTCTCCCAACGCGGTCCTCTTGGCTCGGGACATCCTCACCGGTCGCATCACGGAAGCGCTGATGCCCACCCATGCTGGCGGTGCCAAGTCCGTGCAGCTCCCAAACGTGGCCGTGGATACCCCGCTTCGTCTGGTGATCGCCGACGCCCGCTTCCCGCCCTTGCGCAAGGATTCAGCCGCCTGGGTTCACCTGGGCATGCTCATTGATGAGCTCAAGGGCGAGGACCTGGTCCAGGCCTTGCTGGAGTCCGTGCAGCTGCTTACTCGAGGCGGGGTGCTCTCCATCACCACGGCCTACGATTCTGGCGGTCCATCGATCGAGAACGAGCCCAGCCCCGTTGAAGAGCTGCGCGAGGTCTTTGAAGAGCTGGGACTTCGGCTGATCCAAGAGCGGGACGTCATCCCTCGCGTCGTGCGTCACCACGAGCGCCGCTTCACCGTGCAGCTGGTGCACGCCATGGTGTTCATGCGCGTGAAGTAAGGACTGGATCGCCGCTGCAGCAGGGCGGGTTAAACCGGCCGCTGATCGTGGAGCAGCGATGAGCGAGCAAGAGCAGACCCTCGGCAGAGCAGCCTTGGACGAGACGTCCTCCAAGGAGACGGCAGGCAAGAAAGTCTTCGTGAAGACCTTCGGTTGCCAGATGAACGCCTACGACTCCGACAAGATCACCGCTCTGTTGGGCAAGGATGGCTACAGCGCCACCCAGGAGATCGGCGATGCGGATCTGATCGTGGTCAACACCTGCTCAGTGCGCGAGAAGCCAGAGCAAAAGCTGCGTTCCTTCATCGGGGAGATGGTCCCTCACCGTGCTCGCGGCGCCAAGGTGGGCATCGCTGGCTGCATGGCTCAGCACGCTGGCGCGGACCTCTTCAAGCAGTACCGAGGCCAGGTGGATCTGGTCTTTGGACCCGACCATGTGCCCAACGTGCGCGAGATCGTCGGCAAGGTCGAGCAGGGTCAGCGCGTGCTGGCCAACAGCTTCTTGGACAACACCCAGTACGCCTTCGTCCGTGAAGTGGTCACCGACGGAAAGGCCGGCGCCTTTGTCACCATCCAGAAGGGCTGCGACAACAAGTGCACCTTCTGCATCGTGCCGGCTACCCGCGGCGTGGAGCTCTCAAGACCCAACGCGGAGATCCTGGAAGAGGTGCGGGCGGTGGTGGCCAAGGGCGTTCGCGAGATCACCCTGATCGGCCAGAACGTGAACTCCTACGGGCTCAAGGTGCCCGGCGAGCTCACCTTCGCCCAGCTCCTCTACAAGGTCGCTGATGTTCCGGGCGTGGAGCGCATTCGCTACACCACCTCCCACCCGCGGGACATGGGCGATGACGTGATCCAGGCCTACCGGGATCTGCCCCAGCTCACCTCCCACCTGCACTTGCCCGTGCAGTCCGGCTCGGACCGCATGCTACGCCGCATGAAGCGCTTCTACAACCGAGAGCGCTACATGGAGGTGGTCAGAGGACTGCGGGATGCTCGGCCAGACATCAGCCTGAGCACCGACATCATCGTGGGTTTCCCCGGTGAGACCGACGCCGACTTCGAGGACACCATGAGCCTGCTGGAGGCCGTGCGCTTCGAGGGCTCCTTCTCCTTCAAGTACAGCCCAAGGCCTGGCACCCCAGCCCTCCGTCTCAAGGATGAGCCGGTGCCCAAGAAGGTGATGAGCGAGCGCCTGACCCGCTACCAGAAGCGGCAGCAGGAGATCCAGATTGAGAGCAACCATGCCTGCGAGGGCAAGGTCCTGAGCGTTCTGGTGGAGGGGCCCTCCAAGTGGGACCCCGAGGTGCTCTGCGGCCGCAGCTCTACCTTCAAGATGATCAACTTTGAAGGCCCCAAGGAGCTGGTAGGCACCATCGTCCGGGTCAGGGTGCTGCGCGGCTTCACCAACAGCCTTCGGGGTGAGCTGGCCTCGACCCCATCGGGAGCGGAACTCTCGTGATTCGCATTGAGAAGCTCACCGTATCGGCGGGTGGGCACGAGCTCTTGGTGGAGGTGGATGCACACATCCATCCTGGAGACCGGGTCGGCTTTGTTGGACGCAACGGCGCGGGAAAGAGCACCTTGCTCAAGACCCTGATGGGCCTGCACCTGCAGGACTCGGGATCCGTCAAACACCGAGGACGCTACGGCTACCTGCCACAGGCCGGTGTCGAGGCCAGCCCGGAGACGGTCTGGGCCGAGGCGCGCAAGGGCATGACCCACATCTTGGAGCTGCAGGAGCGCCTGGAACGGGCCGTGGACCGGCTGGATGGCAGCCCGGAGTCCATCGAGAAGCACGCCCGCGCGGAGGAGCGCTTCCAAGCCGCTGGCGGCTACCAGATGGACGAGAAGGTGGGCACGGTCCTGCACGGATTGGGTTTTGGCAAAGAGGACTGGGAGCGGCCCTGCGCCGAGTTCTCCGGTGGTTGGCGCATGCGCATCGCCCTGGCCAAGCTGCTGCTCTCCGAGCCCGAAGTGTTGCTCCTGGACGAGCCCACCAACCACTTGGACTTGCACGCCCGCGCGTGGCTGGCCGGGCACCTGGCCGAGCACAAAGGGGCCCTGGTTCTCGTCAGCCACGACCGCTTCGTGTTGGACCGCTGCGTGAACACCATCATCGAGCTGCGGAACCAGGATCTGGACCGCTACTCGGGGAACTTCAGCACCTTCCTGCGCCTGCGCGAGGAGGCGGACCGTCTTCGGGTGCTGACCGCGGAGAAGCAAGCGGACGAGGCCGCCAAGCTCAAGCGCTTCGTGGAGCGCTTTGGAGCCAAGGCGACCAAGGCCAAGCAGGCCCAGTCACGGGCCAAGCGCCTGGAGAAGCTGAACGCCGAGCGGGTGTTCGCGCCGGACTCGGAGCACGGGCCTCGGCTGCGCTTTCGATCCCGAGTTGCCCGCACCGCCGAAGTGGTGGACCTGCGGGGGGTCTCTGGAGGCTACGACCGCGTCCTCTTCTCCAACCTGGATCTGGACATGCGCCGGGGACAGCGCTGGATGTTCTTGGGGGAGAACGGCTGTGGCAAGTCCACGCTCCTGCGAATCCTCGGTGGCGGGATGGCCCCCTTGGAAGGGCGCCGCATGCTGGCCAAGGGCGTGCGTGTTGGCATCTTCCAGCAGGATCAGGCCCTGGCCTTGAACCCGGAGATTCGCCCCGTAGACGCCGTGCTCGAAGCGGCCCCCTTCGTGACCGAGACCCAGGCCCGGACGGCGCTGGGTGCTCTGGGTCTGCAGGGAGAGAAGGCGCTGCAGCTCATCGGAACCCTCTCCGGTGGCCAAAAGGCCCGGGTCGCGCTGGCCTGTCTGACCGTTCGCGAACTGGACGTCCTACTCCTGGACGAGCCCACCAACCACTTGGACGTGGTCAGCGTGGGGGTGTTGGCCCAGGCCATTCAGGACTTTGAAGGCGTGGTCGTCGTCGTGACCCATGACCGTTTCTTGATCGAGCAGTGCGCCACCCATGTCCTGCGCTTCTCTCAGGCCGGCTTGGACGTGCATGAGGGGCTGCGTGCGAGCGACCTCCTGCCTCCGGACCAGATCGTCTTTGAGAGCGAGATGGACGGGGAAGGGGAGGAGGAAGCGGCTCTCTCTCACAAGGAGCGCCAGCGCCTGAAGCGGGAGTCTGAGCGGGCACGCAAGGAGCTCTCCAAGGTCGAGGCCAGAGTGACCGCTCTGGAGACCGAGATTGAAGGCGTTCACGCGCAGATGGCCGAGCACGCCACCGACTTGGCCAAGATCCAGGAGCTGGACACCCGCCTGCGGGCATTGGACGCCGAGCTGGAGGAGAAGATGGAGCGCTGGGAGGAGCTGGGCGAGCAGCTTGGCTGAAGCGGCGGTGGTGCCTAAGCTTGCGCCATGAAACCACGCAGCCCTGCCCAGATCACCTCACTCCTATCCACCGGTGCGCTGCGCTCGGCCACCTTTGCCATGGGCTGATTCTGGGGACCTGACGCCCGGTTCGGGAGTCTCCCTGGAGTGGTTCAGACCCGCGCAGGCTACGCCGGCGGACTCAAAGCAAAGCCCACCTACAAGGCCATCGCCGACCACGCCGAAGCACTGCGTGTGGTCTACGATCCCGAGCGCATCCCCTATGTGCAGCTCTTGGAGCACCTGGCGCGGTGGCACACACCCCGAAGGACTCTGGGCCAGTACCGCAGCATCGTCTTTGTGCCCGAGGGGGAGCAGGCAGCCGTCTCGGCCTACCTGGAGACCTTGGGAGAGGTGCGCCCGGAGGGCATCGCAGATGGCACGGAGGCGGGTCGCTTCTGGGACGCCGAGGACTACCACCAGAAGTACCGGCTGCGTCGGGATGCCGAGGCGGTTGGCAAGCTGCGGGAGCGCTACGGTCAGGACTGGGACCGCAGAGAGCTGGCGACGAAGCTGAATGCCAGGGGGGTAGAGGGCTTTGGGGTAGGGGAGTGGTTGGCGCTTTTGGGCTGAGGGCGGACGCACACATTCCGCCCTTGGTGCTTAGAGAGTGGCCCCCGACCTCGGAGTCCCCTGTGAGCGTGCTGACCCTGCACCACAACTTCGCTGACCAGATGCCCGGCTTCTACGTCCCGTGGGAGCGGGAGGGCTTCTCGGATCCGACCTTGATCTACTTCAACGATGCGCTGGCCATCGAGCTGGGCTTGGATCCTGAGAAGCTGAAGGAAAAGGGCGCCCAGCTCTTCAGCGGAAACGTGCTGCCAGAGGGCGCGCAGCCCATCGCCCAGGTCTACGCCGGGCACCAGTTCGGTGGCTTTAGTCCCCAGCTTGGGGACGGCCGTGCCGCCATGTTGGGTGAGGTCGTCGACCCCCAAGGACAGGCTTGGGATTTGGCCCTGAAGGGCTCCGGTCGAACCGTCTTCTCCCGTGGCGGAGATGGCCGCGCGGCGGTCGCCCCCGTGCTGCGTGAGGTGCTCATCAGCCACGCCATGCACCACTTGGGCATCCCCACCACCCGCGCGCTGGCGGCCGTCGCGACGGGGGAGTTTGTTCGCAGAGAGCAGATGTTGCCTGGCGCGGTCTTGGCGCGCACAGCGGCCAGCCACATTCGCGTGGGCACCTTCTCCTACTTTGCGGCCAAAGGTCAGGCCGCCGAGCTCAAGCAGCTGATGGACTACAGCATCTCCAGGCACGCACCCGATGCGGAGAAGGCCGAGATCCCCGCGCTGGCCTTGCTGGACGCCACAAGTTTGAAGCAGGCCCAACTCATCGCCCACTGGATGAGCGTGGGCTTCATTCACGGGGTCATGAACACCGACAACACCACCTTGTCCGGCGAGACCATCGACTACGGTCCCTGCGCCTTTATGGACCGCTTCGATCCGCGCACCGTGTACAGCTCCATCGACCGCCAGAGCCGCTATGCCTACGGGAACCAACCCGGCATCGGACAGTGGAACCTGAGCCGCTTCGCCGAGACCCTGCTCTTCCTGGTCGACTCCGAGCAGGACAAGGCCGTGGAGCTGGCGACCGCCACCCTGCGTGCGTACAGCGCGCACTATGGCGCGGCGTGGTTGGAGCGCTTCGGGGCCAAGGTCGGCATTCAGGCCAGCGAGGAGGACCGACCCTTGATCCAGGCTTATCTGGATCTCCTGGAGCTCCACAAGGTGGACTTCACCCAGGGCTTTCGCCGCCTCTCAGCCGTGCTTCGCAGTGGCGACGTGGCGGTCTGTGGGCTCTTTCCGAGCGAGGCGTCCTTCGCGGGATGGTCCGAGGTCTGGATGGAGCGCCTTCAGGGGGACCCCGATGAGATCGCCGATGCTCTGGACCGGGTCAACCCGATCTACATCGCGAGAAACCACCGGGTCGAGGCCGCCTTGACCGCCGCCACCGGCGGAGACTTGGGCCCCTTCGAGGAGCTGATGGAGGTGCTCGCGGACCCCTTCACGCAGCGGGAGGGCCTGGAGGACTATGAAGGGCCCGCGCCATCGGAGTTTGACGCCGAGTATCAGACCTTCTGCGGGACCTGAAACATCAGGAGGGCGCGCTCAGGGCGCCATGCCCAAGGTGATGGCAACCTGCGCAGGAAGTGCGCTGGCTGCGCTCAGATAGGCGGCCTCGGCTTCGTTGTAGCGCCGCTGCTCGGTGGTGATGCGGTTGGTCGCACCGGTGAGCTCGTACTGCAGATTCAGGCGGGTCGCCTCGTCCATCTGGCTGCCGGCCAAGGCTTGCGCGGCGGCCACCGAGAGCTCTTGGGAGGCTGCCATTCGCTGGGCCACCGTCTCGGCCTGCTTTAGGCCCTCTTGGGCTTGGTCCAGCGCGGCGGACTCCCCGCCGCCCAATGCCACCAGCTGCGGGATCAAGGCGGCTTGGCGGTCCAGCTGCACGACCAGTGCGGCCTCGGCTTGGCCACGCTGTGCGTGAACCTGCTGAAGGGAGGAGCGCCCGATCATGCCCATGGCACCTGTGAGCGCGGCCACAAGGGCTAGACCCGCTCCCGCAAAGATGCCGATGCGGCGCAACATGGCGCTGCGTGCTTTGGCCTTCTGGGCCTCCAGCTCTCGCTGCAGGGCCTCCTCGGCTTTCTCGTCTTTGGCCTCGCTGCGCAGCTGAGAGAGCGCGTCTTCCACGTGCTCCGGCGCGATGCCCAGCTCGGCGGCGACCGCCTGGATCTCCGCGACGGAGGCTCCCTCGCCTTTGGCCGTCTCCGCGTCCTTCAGACCTTGCGCCCGGTGGATGACGTCGTCGACCAGGGCGTCGGGCACCTTGGGGTTCTTCAACAGCTTTTCACGGAGTTCCATGGCGAGAGCCTATCGCAGCTCAACCCGCAGCAGGGTCTGGGAGGGGAGGGAGAGCTGCAGCTCCACCACGCCTGCCGCATACCTGGACTGCGCTTCCGCTGGAACCCAAGCACCGACCCCTGGCTCGCCCGAGGCCACGTTGCCCAAGCGCACGGCCTCAAAGCGCTGCAAGGTCAGCTCCGGCGCGGTGTCCAGACCTCGGATGCGGACCAGGATTTCTTGGTCTTCCGCGTTGTCGTTGCTGAAGACGAGGACGGTGCTCTGCTCCCCGCGGACACCAGCGCTGTAGACCCCCAAGCCTTCCATCTCCGGCGCCACGAGGACTTGGCCGCCGAGGGGAAGCGCCAGCCCCCTTAGAGCGCTGTAGCCAGGCTTCTCGCGGCCATCTTCGGCCACCAAGCCCCACTGCTTGCCCCCCACGCGCACGTCGTCGACCAGGTACCAGAGCACGGGCACTTGCGCGCCGGCGTTGAGCAGGGCCAGGGTGTTCTCAACCACGCGCACCCCGTAGCCATAGGAGTCCGCTGCGTTCAGGCCGACGGTGTCCTCGGGGCCGGGCCAGATCTGTGCATCAAAGTCGACGGTCTTGCTGGCGTACTCGCTGATGATGATCGGCTTTGCGGCGGCTGGATCCACCGCTTGAACCGCACCCTCAAAGTCCCGGTAGGCGCGCTTGAGGCACTCGGCGCCGCCCTCGCAGAAGGAGCCGTCGTCCCAGGCGTGTGAGGACCAGCCCGAGAGGGCCTTGGGGTCCACCGCCAACAGGTAGTCGCGGTTGCTGTTGAAGTAGTTCAACGCAGAGCCGCCCGGCCCCAGGATGCCCACGGACTGCAGGCCTGCGGCATCCAAGCCCTCGCGCACTTCGCTGGCGAGCTGGGCGTAGTTCGAGGTGGAGATTCCGGTGCTCCACTGACCCTGACTGTCCGGCTCGTTCATCAGCTCGATCCAGGCCGGCACGATGCCCAAGGCCTCCAAGCGCTGCACCTCGTTGACCGTCCAATCGGCGAAATCGCTGACCTGGGTGAGCATGCCCTGGTTGATCATGGGGTTGGGCGCGGACCAGGGGTGCAGGATCCAGGAAATTCCTCGGCTCTCCGTGATGGCATGCAGGGCCTGAAGCTGGGCGTCACTGGCGCTCTCAGGGGCGATGCGGATGAGCTGGATGTCGACTTCGTCCAGGGCCTTCTCCAGGAGGGCGTTGTCGGTCCCGTAGCCCCAGACTTGGGTCCCCAGCCCCTGGAAGGCCTGCTGGCTTTGGGTGGCATCGAAGCTGAGCCACGCGCGCTCTTCGGCCTGCAGCCAGGCAGCGTCCCACTGGACCACCTCACCACTCCCCACCAAAGCGAGGCCAACTTCGGCGCTCCCTTCGGGTGCCTTGGCGACCACATCAAAGGCGCCCCAAGCCTGGGGTGCAGAGAGGGCCCAGTCCTCGGAGTGCAGCTTCTGGCCTTGGGCGTCGTGAAACTCCAGCTTCAGCGTGGCGTTCCCCCGTCCGCTCTCCGATCGCGCCCAGGCACCGGCTCGGTAGAGTTGACCTGGGGTGGCCGGCACGCGCTGGTAGAGCAGTGCGTAGGGGGAGCCGCCCAGTGACAGGCAAACGGCCCCCTCTTGAGCGCCCGACTCACTCCAGTCGTAGGAGCCCTCGCCGTAGCGGCTCCAGGCGCTCTCTCCCTCCTCAAAGGAGGGGTTGAGCAGGAGTTGGGTCGCCAGCGGGTCCCCGGTGTCGAAGGGATCTGGGGCCGTGCCAGTGTCTACCGGGCTGTCGCTCGGGCTGTCGAGCTGCGAGTCCTCCGGGTTCGGAGAGTCGCTGGGGGGCGTTGGCGTGCAGGCCCAGAGGAGCATCAGTGTTGGCAGCATGGGGCTCCTTGCTGCACATACTAGCCCTCCTCCCTTGCTACCCTGCACCCAATGGCTCCGATTCTGTATTCTTTTCGCCGCTGTCCCTACGCCATGCGCGCGCGTATGGCTCTGTGGACCGCCGGTATTCGCTGGCAGCACCGGGAGGTGGTCCTGCGGGACAAGCCGGCGGCGATGCTGGAGATCTCCCCAAAGGGCACGGTGCCCGTCCTGCAGGCGGAGGCTGTGATCGACGAGAGTCTGGAGATCATGCGGTGGTCCCTTCGTCAGAGCGACCCTCAGGGATGGATGGAGCGAGCGGGCGAGGCGCTGATTGCCCACTGTGACGGCCCCTTCAAGCTCGCCCTGGACCGCTACAAGTACGACACCCGCTACGGCTCGGATCGGGAGGCAGAGCGGGAGCTTGGGGCGTCTTGGTTGCGAGAGCTGGATGCGTCCCTAAAGAATGATCTCTTTCTCCTAGGGGACAGTCCGGGCTTGTGTGATGTGGCGATATTTCCTTTTGTAAGGCAGTTTGCCAACGCAGACCGTGGCTGGTTTGACGCCCAAGATTGGCCCGATCTGGCACGCTGGTTGAAGGGGTGGCTGGACTCTCCAAGCTTTGCTGCGATCATGGCCAAGCATGCCCAGTGGCAGCCGGGTGACCCGGTGACCTGGATGGGGGAATCGTGATGTGGTTGCTGCTGGTGTTTGTCGCTTGGGGTGGCCAGGCCCAGGACTTGCCCAACCCGGCGGCCACAGACAGCTTCGTCTTGGACCAAGCCGAGCTGCTCGATCCCGACCAGGAGGCGCAGATTGCGCTGCTCGCAGGCGCTTTGTACGAGGACTTGGGTGTGGACTTGAACGTGGTCACGGTGACCTCGGTGGCGCAAGGAAGCACCAAGGAGCTGGCCACGGAGCTCTTCAACACCTGGCGAATTGGCGATCCCGAGCGGAACACCGGGCTCCTCATCCTGGTCTCCTTGGGCGACCGCCGCATGGAGATGGAGACGGGCTACGGCCTGGAGTCCACGCTCAGCGATGGGTGGCTGGGGGCCATGCAGCAACAGGACATGGTGCCCGCCTTCAAGCAGGGGCACTACGGCGAGGGCCTGGTCCGCGGGGTGCAGGAGATCGACCTCCGCCTGAGGGACAAGCCCCAGGCGGTCCTGGAGGGGGCCGCAGCGCCCGCCTACGATGCCCAGGCGCAGGAACACGGGGGGAGCCATGAGTCGGGGGATTCGAATGCGTTGCCCATCGCGGGGGGGACCGGCGGGGCAGTGCTGCTCCTGGGCGCTGGGCTCTTTGTGCGCCGTCGGCGTCGCACCTGTTTTGAGCACGACAAGCCCGTGGTCATGGAGAAGCTCTCCGAGGTGGACGACGACGAGCACCTGACGGAGGGGGAGATCTTCGAGGAGGAGATCGGCAGTGTCCAGTACGACATCTACGTCTGCCCGGACTGCGATGCGACCAAGCGCTTCTCGCGCAGCATTCTCTTCAGCGGCTTCAGCCGATGCAGCCAGTGTGGCCATCGCACCACCACCTCATCTCGCGTGACCCTGGAGGCGGCGAGCTACGTCTCTTCGGGGTTGAGAGAGATCACGGAGACTTGTTTGCACTGCGATTTCGAGTACAGCTACACCCAGGTCATCCCCCAGAAGACGCGCTCGACCAGCTCCAGCGGTGGCTACGGTGGCGGGTCCGGCGGAAGCTTTGGTGGGGGCGGCGGACGCTCCGGAGGCGGCCGCTCCGGTGGCGGCGGCGCAGGGAGCAGCTGGTGAGCGCACTGCTGGCGATCTGGATGTTCTGTTCGGTGGCCTTTGGGGCCCAGCTCGACGAGATCCCCAATCCAGCCTCGCAAGATGCCTGGCTGACGGATCAAGCCGGCGTGCTCAGCGCAGAGGAGAGCAAGCGCATCTCTGCTCTGGCCGAGTCCATGTACCGAGACTTGGGCGTGGATGTGGTCTTGGTGACCGTTGCTCAGGTCAACGGTGGCACCCCCAAGGAGCTGGCGACGGCGCTCTTCAACAAATGGCGTCCCGGAGACCCCCAAGCCAACAACGGCCTGCTGATTCTCTTCTCCCTTGGTGACCGCCGCTTGGAGATGGAGACTGGCTACGGCTTGGAGTCCCTGCTGCCGGATGGCTGGATTGGCACCATGCAGCAGGAGTTCATGGTGCCCGCCTTCAAAGAGGGCCACTACGGAGAAGGGCTGCTCAAGGGCATGCAGCATGTGGACGCCCGCTTGCGCTTGAACCCAGAGGCTGCCCGTTTGGGGGCCCCGGCTCCGGTCTACGACCCCAATCCGCCAATGCCTCCGCCAGACCAAGTCTATGAGTACAACCCGTGGTTGGACAGCGAGCTGATGCCAATCTACGGCGGCGCCGGTGGTGGGCTGGTGCTGGTCGCTGGTGCGACCTTCTACATTCGCCGACGCCGTCGCAGTTGCCTCTTGCATGACAGCTCGGTCCGCATGGAGCGCTTGTCCGAGGTGGACGAGGATGAGCACCTGAACAAGGGCCAGGTGATGGAGGAGAGCTTGGGCGCGGTGGAGCACGACGTCTTCATGTGCCCGCAGTGCTCGGCCACGAAGGTCTTCTCGCGCAGTCTGCTCTTCTCCGGCTACGGGCGGTGTCCCAAGTGCGCTCGTCGCACGACATCCAAAACCCGGAGCAACCCTTACGGTGGACGGGTGCACATCCACACCAAGTGCAAGCACTGTGGGCACAGCAGCAGCCGTGTGCGCATCGGTCTGGCGGGGGGTGAGCCCTCTGATTCTATTGGCTCAAACTCCAGAAACTACGGTCGGTCTGCCCGCTCGGCCTCCAGAAGGTCAACCTCGTCTTCCTCGCGGAGCGCCTCGTCATCCTCTCGCAGCTCGTCCAGGAGCAGCTCGTCCAGGAGCAGCTCACGTCGCTCAGGCGGGGGCCGGTCTGGGGGCGGCGGCGCCGGCAGCAGCTGGTGAGCGCCTCAGAGGGGAGGGCGCAGCGTCACCTGCGCGCGGCGTGGGGACTGCTTCGGGTGCTCAAGCCCGGAACCCACCGGGCCCGACTTCGGGAGCTCGCGCGTCAGGGAGAGGTCGAGCACGAGCCCAACACCCTGCAGCTCCTGCGCTTGGTGGGCCGCATGAACGCCGAGCTGGTGGGCCCCGGTGTGCAGGCCTACTACCAAGCGCATGGCGTCTCCCCGGCCTCTCGGGTGCTGCTGCGGTTTTGGCATGATCCTGGATTGCTCATTCATCCCATTGGCTTGGGCTGTGATGGGGACACGCTCATCCGACACCTCTTGGCTGTCTGGCATGGGGATCCCCGCTACGATCTGGCCATGCTGCGCAGCTTGGGCGGTCTGGACCGCTTGGAGCAGGAGTTGGAGCAGGTCTTGGCGGCCGAGCATCCCGAGCAAGCGCACCTGGAGCGCCTGATGGAGGATGCGGACTACCACGGCCATCTGCTCTCCTTTGTTCGAGCCTGGCGCGTGGATGCCGAGGCGGAGCTGCCCCCGCGGCCCGGTGACCTGCGGGAGAAGGAAGGCTTCCGTGAGGCGGAGGCGCGCTACGGCACACTGGCCTCGGCGATGCGTGAAGCAGCAGCCCTCTGATGGCTCATCTCACTCCCAGGGCCGAAGGACGCCGTTAGTCATGCGCCACGATGCGTCCCTTTAGCTCTCGCGAGAACCTCCGGAATCAGCTCTTGGCTGGGGCCGGCCTCTTGCCATTCTCCGCTGCGCCCTACTTGCCTTCGCGGGTCCTCGCGTCGTGGCGATTGCGTCGGATTCGCTCCCTGGTGGACCACGCAGCGCGCAAGGTGCCCCTCTACCGGAGCCTCTACCGGGATGCCGGTTACCGGCCCGGAGATCTGCGCACCTGGGCCGACTTCCGGGCCCTACCGACCCTCAGCCGAGACGCTCTGGCCGAGGTGCCGCTGCAGGACCGGCTGGCAGAGGGCACGGACCCGGCCTCTTGTCTGCACTCTCGCAGCTCCGGCTCATCTGGGCGCTCCTTGACTGTGTTTCACCAAGCGGACGGGGTGGCCATCCAAGGCTTGGCTTTTCTGCGGATGTTCAACATGGGCATGGACTACAGGCCTTGGCACCGCCACGCCTACATCTACACGGCGCCCTTTCCTTCGGCCGGTGCAGCTGGCGGGCTCTACCCCCAGCACTTCATCCACACCCTGGCGCCCATCCCCGAGACGCTCAAGGAGCTGCGTCGTCTGCAGCCCCAGGTCCTGAGCTGCTACCCCAGTCATCTGAGGGAGTTGCTGGCAGCAGTGGGCATCGGAGAGGACCTGGGGTTCAGGCCTCAGGCCGTCTGGGTCAACTCGGAGATGTCGAGTCCCAGCGAGCGCAAGGCCATGGCGGCTCGACTGGGCTGTCCGGTCTACGACGAGTACTCCACAGAGGAGCTGACCCGTGTGGCCTCTCAGTGTCGCCAGGGGCGCTACCACGTGTACGAGGACATGGTGCACATGGAGGTCCTGGACCCATCGGGAGCTGCGAGCGACGGGGTGGGGGACGTGGTGGCCACAGCGCTGCACAGCTTCGCGATGCCCTTCATCCGCTACCGCCAGGGAGACTTGGCGCAGCTTCGTCCCTCCACTTGCGGCTGCGGCCGTCGCTTTCAGGAGCTGGAGTCCTTGGAGGGCCGCCGGAACGACGCCTTCGTGCTGCCCAGCGGTCGGGTGCTCAGCTCTGGGTTCCTCTTGGACGCGGCCTATGGACTGCTGATGGAGTTGAAGCTGGACGTGCTGGACTTCACCTTTGAGCAGCTCACCCCCGAGCGTGTGCAGGTGGAGCTGGTCGTCGGTCCCAGCTTCCCTGTCCATGGCTGTGAGGAGGTCAGTCGCTACCTGATGGACATCTTCGGAGAGCCTCTGACCCTTCAGGTATCCGAGGTGGAGGTCTTGACCCGCACAGCCAGCGGCAAGCGCAACCCCATCCGCTCCCGCGTATCGAGCCCCCAATGACCCAGCGGCGGCGAGACCGCCTGTACCGCTGGGGGGCTTGGTCAGACTTGGTCTTCAACCAGGTCTGGGAGGACTTTGAGCTGGACCGGTCTCTGATGGACTACGGACCCGATCAGGTGGTCGTAGGGCTGTGTTCTGCGGGTTGCAGCGTCCTGGCCATCGCCCTCTGTGGTGTCGAGAAGGTCTTTGCGGTGGACCTCAATCCGGCCCAACTCCACTTGCTGCGGCTCAAGCAGGCCTCGGCGCAGAACTTGGACAGCCAGAGTCACTGGAGGCTCTTTGGCCAGGGCCAGGGCCAGGATCTGCCCCAGCTGGTTCAGACCCTGCTTCCACAGCTTCCAGAGTCGGCCGCGCGCTACTGGCAACACAACGCGGGGCTCTTCGTCGGGGGGCTGCATCAGGCCGGGCGCTTTGGCTTCGCGATGCGTACCCTTCGCCGCTATCTGCACATCGTCTGCGGCGGCCAGGAGGTCGTCGAAGGGCTCTTCCATTGCCGGTCCCTGCAAGAGCAGCGGGTGTACCTGGATGAGAAGGTCTGGCCCAGGTGGTGGAATCGCGGCGCTCGGGCGCTGGTGGCGAGCCCTTGGACACTGCTTCCTTTTGGGTGCAGCCCTGGTCAAGCCCGTCTGATGGCAGCCTCTGGGCGCTACCCAGAGTTCTTGGAGTCGCAGATCTATCGGGCGCTGTCCACGACACCGCTGCAGGAGAACCCCCTCTGGCAGAGCGCGCTGCTCGGTCGCTATCTGGACCGGGAGCACGTGCCGGAGCACCTGCTGGCCCAGAACTTCGAGGCGCTAGGGGAAGCATCTCGGCGGGTAGAGCCACATCAGGCCTCCATCACCGACGTGTTGCAGGGGCAGGACAGAGCCTCCGTGGACCGGGTGAAGCTTGGGGACCTGATGGATTGGATGGGCCCCGATGACTTGGGTGCCCTCTGGCAGGGGCTCGGGGAGGCCGTGGTTCCGGGTGGGCGGGTGTTGATTCGCAGCGCCAGTCCCACC
>OJIO01000740.1_pt1 | contig 18409 bp, 10 predicted proteins | sample 1595621 | NCBI WGS metagenome assembly OJIO01 (sample SAMN05416776, study PRJEB24817) | seawater metagenome | isolation source: Sea water | place: Canada:Atlantic | collected 2013-07
CGAGATTTCTGCCTGTCTCGTGGGCTCGGAGATGTGTATAAGAGACAGCAACCAGATAATTTTGTCATTTTTAAAACGTCTGAACTTCAGAATCTATTAATTTGGAATTATCAATACCTATGTCACTGAAATTTTTATTGCCCTTGAATTTACTCTTTATAAACTTGATATCTTGAGTTGGTCCAGTAATTATTTGATCGTAATTATTTGAATTGTTACCATTAAATATGTTATTTATTACACTTACATTATTGAATTCTATTATATTTTCTGTCCCGAGAAAATTAAAACATGGGAAAGCACAATCATTGTTTTCGTATACTGAATTCACAAATTGTATGGACTCACCTTTGTAGATTTCCATGATTTGACTATGTGTTTTCGAAATGTTGCAGTTTGTGAAAGTTATAAATTTTGAGTCGTTGATTTTTATACCAGTTTTGCTGCTATTCCCTAATATGCAATTTGAAAAATTCATGTTACTTGAATTAGAAACATATAAGGATGGTACATTAGAGAGCTTTTTACTAGATATTTTGTGACCTACAGATAGATTTTTGATTTCGCCCTTATTTCCCTTTAGAATAAAAAGAGGCACTGCAATTGGGTTATTAGAATTTACTTCACTGTTATTTCCAATTATGCTAAAATTTGTCATTCCTGAAATGAAAATTTGACCACCAACTGAACGGGTATCTACAGTGTTTTTGTCTATTATTTCTTTCTTTTCTTTTGAAATATAGTAGACTAAATTATCAGGCAATTCGTACTTTCCTTTTTTTAATCTTAGAGTAGTATTATGATCAGCTTTGGATACAATTTCTGCTATCGAAGCAACATCTATTATCTTAGCTTCTGTAATGGCTATTGAAGATTTTGGTTTATCATCCGCATTCAAAACGGAACCACCGTTATTTAGACTAGAGGTATTTTCTTTAACTGTTGTAGTGGTTTCTGGTTTGACATCTGGTTTTATATCTGGTTTGACATCTGATTTACAAGAAATAAAAACTAATGATGTAATAAATAAAAAGTATATTTTATAGTTCATGTTCAATATTTTAGCATGCAAAACTATTAATATACTTCAAAGTATAAACAATTTTTTAATCTATTTCATTTGTTAAAAATATTATGGAATTACTTAATTATGCTGATTCAGTATATAAGGTTTTGTAGTAATTGTGCCTTTCACCTTGGTTATCACACATAAACATATATAGATTAACTATGATAAACAATTTTAGATGTGATATCTATCACAAAATCAATTGGTTATATTGATGAAAGGTGTTTTTGTATATGATTGAATAAAGCTGATTGCAAACTTCTTTGATAAAAACGTTGAGAAATAAATGATTTATGTATTTTTGCACAAATTTTGGAAAAAGCGTATAATGGCAAAGAATAAACAATACTTAAGAAATAAAGGTGGAAATGCTGGATATAGAGGTAATCCTAATGCAGATGGTCAGAACCAAGAAGATGACGACGATACATTAGTTGACATTGTTGAAGTAAAGGAACATGCACAAGATTTCTTCGAAAGAAATCAAAATACAGTAATTGGATTTCTTGCTATAGCAGTTCTTTTAGCGGGTGCATTTTTAGCGTATAAATATGGATACCAAGCTCCAAGAGAAACAGCAAGTATGGAAGCTATCCATAAGGCTGAATTTCAATTCAAACAAGATTCATTTGCATTGGCACTATCTAATCCTGGAGAAGGATACGAAGGTTTCTTAGAAATCATCGATAACTATAGTGGTACTCCTGTAGCGAATCTTTCTAATTATTATGCTGGTATCTCTTATCTAAATCTAGGTAACTATGATGTAGCTATAGAATATTTAAATGACTACAGTGCCAACGATGATGTAACGCCAATCACTAAGAGTGGTGCTTTAGGTGATGCACATGCTGAACTTGGAAACATGGATGCTGCAATGTCGAATTACAAAAAAGCGGTAAGTAGTGATAACGCATTTTTGACACCATACTACTTAAATAAGTTAGCGATATTGAGTATGAGTCAGAATGATAATGCAACAGCATTGTCAAGTTTCGAAAGAATTGAAAAAGATTACCCTCAGTCAGCTGAGGCTAAAGATGCAGCTAAATACGTTCCATTATTAGGGAAGTAAGCTGTACTAAATAAAACACAACGAAAAGCCTTTCGATTAATTTCGGAAGGCTTTTTTCTTTTTATAACCCGTAGACTGCCGAAACGTAAGGCCCACTCATGAATGATTTCGGATCTATTTGAGATTGTAGGATAGTTCCTTTCCAATCTTGCTCCATCATCATACGAGCCATTTCACAAAGTGGAGCGGCCGTAGTAGATTGAATAGCTCTTAAGTATTTGTTTCCCACCTTTGAAGGAGTTACTTCAAATGCTTTTTCGATTTTTCTTAGTCTACCTTTGCTGTCTTTACCTTGTACAGAAGCATAAACGATTACTAAATCATCTTCCACATTAGGGATTTGATTGAGCATCGTTTTTTCTAATAAGTTGATTCTATCTTCTCCTTCTGGTATTCTTTTCAGTAGATCATCCACCCATTGATAATGGCCTGGCAATCTTAATGTCTTATAATCAAGGTCTTTGATCTTACCTTCATAGGCAGCTGGAAGATCTGCTGCGCCACCAGAAGTGAAATTGTCTTCATATTCTTTACCGTTTATGAAAAGTGTTTCTCTGCCTGATAATGCAGGTATACTAATTGTTTTGTAATCTTTCACTACTACAGCGTCTTTTAAGTATTCTGTGGCAACTCCTATCGGACTCCAAGTAAATGCATAGAAATGGGGTGCCACTGCATGAGGGGTTACAGCTCCAACCTTCATAGTCATGCTATCTAACTGGTCATTATTATAGTCCGCTTTAAACTTATCATATAGTTCAACTGCAAGGATGTTGATGAATCCTGGAGCAAGGCCAGTCTGTAGTACAAATGCAGTGTCTGCTACTTGACTCATTTCCATGATTTGATTGGTCTCAGCTACATATTCTGTAAGGTTGGCGTAGTGACATTTATTATCTAAGGCCAACTTTGCCATTCTTGGTGCTTGACGGCCAGGAAGACAATCTAATATCACATCACATTTGCTTAATGCTGCATCAAGAGAATTATTACTACCGCTCATTGGCATTAATAAAGTGTGGATGTTTGCTTTGTGACTGCACCCGTCAACAACAAATTGCTTTGCGTTTTCCAGAGCTGAGATACTTATATCTCCTATGTAAACGGTTGATTCCATTACATCTTTATATTCTGAAAGTATAAGAGCTGCTGCTTGACCGATACCTCCGGCTCCAGCGATAAAAATATTTGCTTTTTTCATTTTGTATTTTTCATTTTTAATCTGGTATCGTCAAAATGTAGAATGAGTAATTTTTCATTTTGAATTACAGACTATTAAGTTAGGCTAGTTAATAATCGGTTCAAATGTATTATAATATTTTAATTACTTAGAAAGGTTGCTGGTATGAGCAATTGAATTTATAATTTCAAATGAAGATTATTTTCAATTTACTCATTTTTACCTTCCTCTGATTAATTGTGATAAGATAATTCGTTACTATATCAGGAATAATAATTGATGTAGTATGAACTCAAAATACTAGATTTAATTGGGGGGTATTACATATTATTGTATAGCGCAATATGTAAATCATTAATAATCTGTTAAAAATAAGTTGCGTTTTATTATAATATTTAAAAAGAGCTTGTATATTTGCATCATGATCGTTTCCCAAAAGCGGTCGTACAGATCTCAAAAATTATTTACTGGACTCAAAACCCGATTTCCCATGGCGAAGCCTAAGGCTAAAAAGTTGACTGCCAAAAAAACATCTGGCATCAATCTTAAGGACGATAGAATTCCTAAAGTGATAGGTGTGGTATCTATTCTGTTGGCTATATACCTTATGGTAGCATTTGTTTCCTATTTATATACATGGAAGGTTGATCAAGACAAAGTACTTACTTTTAGTTGGGAAGTTTTATTTCAAAAAGATTTAACGGTTGAGAACTGGCTAGGAAGATTAGGTGCATTGGTATCTAATGCATTTTTTTACTGGGGATTTGGTTTGCCATCGGTAGCCATTATAGTTCTACTATCTAAACTTGGAATTGATTTATTAAGAAAGAAACCTTTAGCAGAGTTTTGGGATCTTGCAAGAAACGTACTTGTATTTATGGCATTTGCTTCTATTTGCCTAGAGTTCATATTTAGAAATAGTGATTTTACATGGGGAGGCGCTTTCGGGCAGAGTACCTACATATGGTTGAGTAACTTTATGGGGCAGATAGGCTTGTTTTTACTTCTAGTATTTACAATGCTTACTTACCTCATTTGGAAATTTAATCCAAATCTTGACAATCTTGAATTTTCTACTCCGCTTGGTAATCTAAAGATGCCATCAATGGATTTTCTCACAAACTTCAATTTAGATAGTGATCTAGATGGTGTAGAAGATGACAATATTAAAATAGATAATAAATCTAAAAATAAAGCTGCGACTGCAAAAGTCCCTGAGAATGACGATACGTCGTACGTAGCCTTACGACCATCCGGGCAGGCACTAGAGGCCATTCCAAAAACCTCGGATTTAAGTGAAAAAGAGGGAGGTTCAACTTCAGATTTGGAGTTCGAACTTCCCGAAACACTTGGTGCGAAAAGACCAAAAGTAGCAACATCGGCTAAGACAGACTTAGAGATGGAAGTAAACATGCCTATTGAAACAGAAATAGATCCTAAAGAGTTACATCCGTTTGATGAGTTAGTGCCTAAGTTTCAAGAAACGACAGTACCTGTGCAAATGATCGTAGATAAAGAAGCTCCAACGGACACTACCGAGCCATATGACTCTACCAAAGACCTATCTAATTATACTTATCCGAAATTAGAATATTTAGAAGCTTACTTGGATCAAAAAATAACGATCGACCGATCAGAACTAGAGGCGAATAAAAATCAGATTATTGAGACGCTCCTTAACTATAAGATTGAAATTACAAAGATTCGGGCTACAATAGGTCCTACGGTAACATTGTATGAAATTGTTCCAGCTCCTGGTGTGAAAATTAGTAAAATCAAGAATCTTGAAGATGATATTGCATTGAGCCTTGCAGCACTCGGAATTAGAATAATAGCTCCGATACCTGGTAAAGGTACGATCGGTATAGAAGTGCCAAATAAGAAAAAACAGATTGTATCTTTAAGAGAGATGCTTGAGTCTGAAAAGTTTCAGAATACAAAAATGGCTCTTCCTATCGCCTTAGGTAAGACGATATCAAATGAAGTTTTTATTGCGGATTTGGCTAAGATGCCTCACCTATTGATAGCGGGTGCAACGGGACAAGGTAAATCAGTTGGTATCAATACGATTCTGTGTTCTTTATTATATAAGAAGCACCCATCTCAATTGAAGTTGATTCTTGTCGATCCTAAAAAAGTGGAACTATTCCCTTACAATAGTATAGATAAGCACTTCTTAGGTATGCTGCCAGATCAAGTTGAGCCTATTATCACAGATACATCAAAAGTGGTGCAAACAGTTAATTCTCTTTGTATTGAAATGGATGAAAGATATGACTTGTTGAAGAAAGCAAGAGCTAGAAACATCAAAGAATACAATGAGAAGTTTACATCTCGTAAGTTAAATCCTCAGAATGGGCATAAATTTTTACCGTATATAGTATTAGTGATTGATGAATTTGCAGATTTGATAATGACTGCTGGTAAAGAAATCGAAATGCCAATTGCGAGATTAGCACAGTTAGCAAGGGCGATAGGAATTCATTTAGTTGTAGCGACACAAAGACCATCAGTAAATATCATAACGGGTATCATAAAAGCGAACTTCCCAGCAAGATTAGCATTCAAAGTGACATCAAAAATAGATAGTAGAACAATCTTAGATGCTGGAGGAGCGGATCAATTGATTGGTAGAGGTGATATGCTTCTGAATGTTGGAAGTAATATCGTGAGACTACAGTGTGCATTCGTTGATACACCGGAAGTAGAAAAGGTGATTGACCATATTGCCGAGCAACAAGGATATCCAACACCATATTACTTGCCAGAATTCAAAGATGAGGAGGAGTTAGGTGAAGGAGGTTCTAATCTTAAGTTCAGCGATTTAGATTCTAAATTCGAGGAAGCGGCAAGATTGGTAGTGGGCAGTCAAAATGGATCAACTTCTAGTATTCAAAGAACAATGCAACTAGGATATAACAGAGCTGGCAGAATCATGGATCAAATGGAAAAACTTGGAATAGTTGGCCCAGCAAGAGGAAGTAAGCCAAGAGAGGTGTCATTCTATAGTATGGAAGAGTTTGACAACTACTGGGAAAATCTAAAGAAGAATAGCTAATTAGGAATGATGTATTAATAAACTGCGTTTTTTATGGGCTGATATTTATTCATTCTCCAAAGCAAAAAACGTAGGCAATACATAGTCTAGGTCAGGCTTTTTAACGCAGAAGAGGGTAAAAAGATTAAGCAGAAGAATGTAACTTTATTATTGTTTCATTCTTTAGCTGTAGTTGATTCAAAAGATATATAATATAAGCTCACGTGCAGTATTGAAGATGGGCTTTTTTAGTTATAAGCTATACGAATTAGTTTGTTTATAATTTTAAAAACCGATGAAGATAACTTCCGTTTTTAGAATTTACTTTTATAAAATATAGCCCATTATTGTAATGCTCTACATCCAATTTATATTCATCTATTGTGTTATTTTGAATGTTTTCGATTAATTGACCATTCGAGTTATAGATAAATATTGATGTTATTGAATGTGAGTTAGATAACGTTATAAAATCAGTTGCTGGATTTGGAAATAACTTGGAGACAAGTAAATCATATTCTTCCGTATTAGTCAGGCAATCAGGAAATGGCAATACATTCATATTAAGCTCAATTAATGTATCACATCCATCATCATTTTCTAGTATGATATTATATTCTCCTGAAGTTGTAAATCCAAATAGGTTTTCCCCTTCGCAAATGGTTGTGTCTATTGTGAATGAAGGAAGTGGTATTACATCAAGGGATAAGATATTTATTAGACTATCACACCCAGCTGTGCTTACCAATGTGTCTTGATATGCTCCTGATTCGGAGTAACCCTCATATGTCTCACCTTCACAGATGGTTACTTGTTGGATCTCAAGCATTGTGGTGACAACATTTAATCTAAGATCCCTTATTGAATCACAACCTGATGTAGCTACTAAAGTATCGATGTGTTTTCCAGGTTGATTATATCCCAAAACGGTTGTGCCAATGCAAACTAAAGTATCAATCCTGAAATATGATCTAGGTGTAATGCTGAGATCAATCGTTCTTATGGAGTCACACCCCAATTCAGTAATTAAAGTATCTATATAGATGCCGTCTTCATTATATCCCAAGTAGTTTTCTCCTTCGCAAATAGTATCCGTAAGATCAATGAATAACATTGGTTTTACTGTAAGATCTATTATACGAAGAGAATCACATTCATAAATGGTCTCAAGCGTATCTATGTAAAGACCTGTTACATTATAACCGGCATAGAATTCATCATTACAGATAGTAAGCTGGATAGATTCTGCAACTAGTTCGTCTGTTATAATTATTATTCTTATAGAATCACAACCTGTAATCAAAGAAGGGAAAGTGTCTAAGTAGGTTCCAGGAGCATTGTAACCCTCAACCATAAAATCATTGCATATGTTGAATCTAATTTCTTCTCTTTGGTATGGGATTACTGACTGTGTAATTACTCTTATCGAATCACACCCAATATGAGAAATCAGTGTATCTATGAAAATTCCTGCAGTATCATATCCTTCAAAACTTCCCCCATCACATATGATAGACTCAACTGATTCAAAAACTGGAGGAATTACATTTACATTAAGTGTTCTTATAGAATCACATCCGGTTGTGAAAGTAAATAAAGTATCTATATATATTCCTTGCTCTGTATAGGATTCGAATGATTCACCTTCACATATTTGGATACTTACATTGCCAAAAAGTGGTTCTATGATTTCTAAATCAATCGTCCTGATGGAGTCACATCCGAATATAGTCTTTAGGGTATCTACGTAGTTTCCAGATTCTGAATATCCTCCAATAGAATCTCCTCGACATAGTATACTATTAATAAAAGATGAATCTGGTAGCTGTATTACGACTTCTAAATTTATTATTGAATCACAGCCTTGTCCAGTTGTAAGTGAATCGATGTAAAATCCGTCAGAAAAATGGCCATTAATTTCATTTCCAATGCAAAGATTGATCAATGTATCTATATTGAATGTTGGCCAAACAATAAGGTTTAATATTCGCAATGAATCACATTCTGAGTCCGAAGGGAACACATCATAATAGGTTCCAGTATCAGTATATCCGAATACTTGATTTCCTTGGCAAATAGTATCAAAAAATATAATTGTATCCCTCGGGATTATTGTAAGGTTAAGCCTTCTTATTGAATCACATCCCGTATTTATGTTGATCAAAGTATCAAAGTATATTCCTGTACTATCATAGCCTGCAACATTCATTCCGTCGCAAATAGATGAATCAATGACTGCAAATATAGTTTCTGTAACATTTAGCATGGTGAAAACAATAGAGTCACAACCATTTTGAGCTATTAATGTGTCAACATAATTTCCAGCCTGTGTGTATGTCCCTAATGTGTCTCCCTCACAAATAGTGAAATGGACAAATGTTTGGAAATTACTTAATACTTCAAGTGTTAATATTCGAATAGAATCGCACCCGTAGATATTAGTAAGAGTGTCTGTATAAATACCTGATTCTGTGTATCCTAGCAATTCAGATCCATCGCAAATGGTATCTGCAATTGAAGTTGTGGTAGCATCGATAATTAAAAGATCAATGATTCTGATAGAGTCACACCCTTTAAAACTTGTAAGAGTATCTATATAAATACCAGAATCTGAATATCCATAAAGAGTGTCCCCAGTGCATATTATCTCAACTAATGAAGTGGTGTCTATTTCTAAAACTGTAAGATTAATAATCTGAATAGAGTCACAGCCTTTTATTGTGGTAAAACTGGCAATCCAGGCGCCAGTTGCAAAAAATCCTGAAAAAGTATCGCCATAACATATCATAGCAGAGGTATCAATTTCATAGCTCGGATTTACTATGAGATCAAGTGTTCGCACAGAATCACAGCCACCCACTGAAGACAAAGTGTCTATATATATTCCCGGAGTGAAATAATCTTCAAAATTTTGACCTTGGCAAATGACAATTGTAGTATCTACGGCAAAGGAATCCACAACTAATAGATTCAGGATTCTTATAGAGTCACATCCAATAGACGTAGTTAATGTATCGATATATGTTCCAGTGGTATCATATTCCTCAAAAGATAATCCGTTGCAGATTATTATGGAGGTATCAGTTACGATAGAGTCTTGTACTGTTAGATCCAATATTCTTAAAGAATCACATCCGGTAAATGTTAAGAAAGTGTCTACATATATTCCAGATTCGGTATACCCAAGAATAGTATCCCCACCACAAACTTTACTAGTAATAAACCCAGTATCTACTTGAATGACAAAAAGACTTAGATTGACTATGGAATCATTAGGCGTTTCAATTGTGAAAGAATCAATATACATTCCAGTTTCTGTATGACCATTAATAGTGTCTCCTTGGCATGCTGTGATAGAAATATCAATAGTAGTGGTGTCAATAGCAATATATGACAAATTAATATCATGCGTATTACTATATACATCATATGAATATGATGATATACTTAGTATAGCTATCACAGATAGAACTGTTATAAATATGGCCAGGTTGGACTTCATAAATAGATTTTCTCTACAGCTAAACTACAAATAATGTGCGTATTACAAAGATCGACTTTATCAAGACATAAAATTACTTTCTCTCGCTCACATTTATTTAGCGTTTTGTACATTTGTGCCCTTCAATAAATGAAATCAAAAATTGGTCGTTTATCTGCTTCCAATAATTCAGTTTGAAATTTAAAATAAATAAATCAGAATCATGGGTAAAAATAAAATCATATACACTAAGACAGATGAAGCGCCTATGTTGGCAACTTTCTCTTTTCTTCCTATCGTTGATGCATTTACAAATGCGGCAGAAATAGAATTAGAGACAAGAGATATTTCATTAGCGGGTAGAATTATTTCTCAATTTCCAGAATTCTTGACTGAAGATCAACGTATAAATGATGATTTGGCTTATCTAGGAGAGCTAGTGAAAAAGTCAGAAGCGAATGTGATCAAATTGCCCAATATCAGTGCATCTGTACCACAATTAATGGCAGCTATTGCGGAATTACAATCAAAAGGATATGCACTTCCAGATTATCCAGAAGATCCATCAAACGATGAAGAAAGAGCAATAGTAACTAAATATAATAAACTAAAAGGTAGTGCCGTAAATCCTGTACTTAGAGAAGGTAACTCTGACAGAAGAGCACCGAAGCCAGTAAAACAATATGCTAGAGCTAATCCACACTCTATGGGTGCTTGGTCACCTACAAGTAAATCTCATGTATCTACTATGACCCATGGAGATTTCAAAGCAAATGAACTTTCAGTAACTATTCCTGAAGCATGTACAGTTGATATAGTTTTGGAAACTGAGACAGGAGAAAAGAAAGTACTTAAAGGTGGTCTAGCACTACAGAAAAGTGAAATATTAGATGCTACTGTAATGAGTAAGTCAGCATTGATTGAGTTTTTAGTTGCACAAATAGCGGATGCGAAAGATAAAGGTGTGTTATTCTCTTTGCATATGAAAGCGACCATGATGAAGGTTTCTGATCCTATCATTTTTGGACATGCTGTTACTGTATTTTTTGCAGATGTATTTGCTAAGCACTGGGGATTATTCGAAGACTTAGGTGTAGATGTTAACAATGGTTTCGGAGACTTATTAGCTAAGATACAAACACTTCCTGCTGATAAGAAAGCAGAAATAGAAGCGGATATCAAAGCGGCATATGATAACGGACCAGATTTAGCTATGGTGAATTCTGATAAAGGAATTACCAACTTACATGTACCGAGTGATGTGATCATAGATGCTTCAATGCCAGCAATGATCCGTACGAGTGGATGTATGTGGAATGCTGAGGGAAAACCTCAAGATACAAAAGCAGTAATTCCAGACAGTAGTTATGCACCAATCTACCAAGCAACTATAGATTTCTGTATAGAGCACGGAGCATTTGATCCAGTGACAATGGGTACAGTACCTAATGTAGGGCTGATGGCTCAGAAAGCTGAAGAATATGGATCACATGATAAGACATTTGAGATTCCTGAAGATGGAACAGTTAAGATCATTGATAACAATGGTAATGTTCTCACTTCACATAAAGTGGAAGAAGGAGATATCTGGAGAGCATGTCAAGCAAAAGATGCACCTATCCAAAATTGGGTAAAATTAGCTGTATCGAGAGCTAAGGCAAGTAACACACCTGCTATATTCTGGTTAGACGAAACAAGAGCGCACGATAGAGAATTGATCAAAAAAGTAAATACTTACCTCAAGGATCATGATTTGACAGGATTAGATATCAGTATTTTTTCTCCACTAGAAGCGACGAAGGTTACTTTAGCTAGAATGAAAGATGGAAAAGATACAATCTCAGTTACAGGTAATGTATTGAGAGATTACAATACGGATCTATTCCCAATTTTGGAAGTAGGAACATCAGCTAAGATGTTATCTATCGTTCCATTGATGAACGGAGGTGGATTGTTCGAAACTGGAGCAGGTGGTTCTGCACCAAAGCACGTTCAACAATTGACCAAAGAAAATCACTTGAGATGGGATTCTTTAGGTGAGTTCTTAGCTCTTGCAGTATCTCTTGACCACTTCGGTGAAGTAAATGACAACAAGAAAGCTAGAGTACTAGGCGAAGCACTTGATAGAGCGACTGAGAAGTTGCTTGCAGAAAGAAAATCTCCATCTAGAAAAGTAAACGAACTTGATAATAGAGGTAGCCACTTTTATCTAGCAATGTTCTGGGCACAAGCACTTGCAGTACAATCAGAAGATGCAGATTTGAAGAATCACTTCTCATCGGTAGCAAATGAGTTGGCAGCAAACGAAGATGCTATCGTAAAAGAACTGAATGATGCACAAGGAGTACCAATCGATATGGAAGGTTACTACCTACCAAATGAAACGAAATTGGCTCTAGTAATGAGACCAAGTGCTACGTTGAATGGAATAATTGCGAAATTGTAATTTCGCTCTACACATATAATAGAAAAGGCTCTTAGTGATAAGGGCCTTTTTTGTTGCTAAGGATTTGGATTTTTTTTCTTGCTTTTAAATAGAATATTAATATTCTAGTGAAATTATATGTGCGTTTTAATGGTCTCAATTTAGGTTTAAATCCTCGTGCTTCCAGTACGATAAATTTCATTTCAATCTTTGTAAACAAAAGGGATGAACAAATTCAGAAGAGAAAATCATACAGTGAGTTGACTTACAATACATATGATATATGTTACAAAGTATCGCTATAAAGTATTGAAAGGTAAGATACAGAAAAGGAGCGGGGCACTAAAGATACAAGACAGTGATTAATTAGATATACGGTTATTAAAAGGAGTAGTTAGTAAAGACCACGTACATCTTCACATAGAGTATCCTCCGAAACTATCAGTAAGTGAAATAAGTAAACAAAATAAGGAAGGAGCTCAAAGAAAACACAAGATGAATATCCAGAATTAAAGCGACGCTATTGGGGACGGCGATTTTGGAGTATAGGATTTGGGTCTTTTAGTGCTGGGAATATAGCAGACAAAATGGTTCAGGAATATATAGAGGGACATTGTAATGACCCAAATGAAGGGATAGATAATTTCTTTTTAGAATGAAGATGCCGCTTTCCAGTCGGGTAAATAAGCCCACCTATTTTTAGTAGGTGGTATTTTAGTTCCTGCATGCTGAAAGCTATTGTTCTTAGGATCCTTACTATAGTTTGAAACCTTTCAATTTATTTCTGATTGAAATCTTAATCGTATGTCACATGCTTAAAATAATTTAGCCATCCACACATGGACCAATTGAGCCTAATGCAGGCTATTAAAGATTATTAAGTTTTTTGACGACCTCTAGGCGTTTTTATATAAAATACTTAAATTCGGTTCTCCGATAAACATTTGATCTCAATAGGTTTATCGACACCACTATATTAAGACTTTAGATATATGAAAACCTTATTAACATTGCTTTCGGTGTGTATATTAATTTTAATGACATCTTGTAAAGAAAAAAAGTCAGATACAACAGAAAGTTCAGTTTCAAATGAATCCGTTGTTGAAGCTAATGATATTCAAAAAATTGAACCACCGCATTGGTGGATTGGTTTCAAAAATCAGAAGCTACAGCTAATGGTAAAACATCCAAATATTGGTAGCACAACACCAAAAATTTCACATTCAGGAGTAAACTTAGATAAATTTCACACTGCTGATAGTCCTAATTACTTATTCTTAGATTTAGAGATTTATGGAACTACAAAAGTGGGTAAATTCAATATTGTTTTTAAACAAAAAGGTGGCAATGAATTGGTTCAAACCTATGAGCTGAAAGAAAGACAAAAGTCCTCTGAAGATTACGTTGGCTTTGATGGTTCTGATGCTATTTTCTTAATAACACCAGATCGATTTGTTAATGCAAATCCTATTAACGATGAAGTTGAAGAATTACTTCAACAAGGAATTAATAGAAAAGATGATTATGCGAGGCATGGGGGAGATTTACAAGGTATAACAGAACATCTAGATTATATTAATGATTTGGGATACACAGCTATTTGGCCAACACCTGTTTTAATTAATGATATGCCCCAAGGGTCTTATCATGGTTATGCTATGACTGATTATTATCGTGTAGATCCTCGTTTCGGAACAATGGATGAGTACATAAAATTATCTAAAGAGTTAATGACTAGAGATATGAAACTCATCATGGATCAAGTCGCTAACCATTGTGGCCTAGAACATTGGTGGATGAAAGATTTACCTTTTAAGGATTGGGTGAATTTTCAGGAAAATTATGAAAAAAATCTAGGGAATTGGAATGGGGAAGTTACTCAATATTCAAATCATAGACGGACAACAAACCAAGATCTGTATGCATCAAATAAAGATCAGCAAGGTAATACAGATGGCTGGTTTGTTTCTGACATGCCAGATTTAAATCAACGTAATCCATTTATGTCAAACTATATTATTCAAAATAGTATTTGGTGGATAGAGACTTTAGGATTAGGAGGCATTCGCCAAGACACCTATCCTTATCCTGATAAAGATTTTATGAGTAATTGGGCAGGGTCTATCATGCACGAGTATCCTAATTTTAGCATTGTAGGCGAAGAGTGGAGTTATAACCCTTTATTAGTTGGTTACTGGCAAACAGGTAATAATAACAAAGATGGATATGAATCGAATTTGAAATCAACCATGGATTTTCCTATGCAGAAACATATTGTGGATGCATTAAATGAAGAAGAGTCTTGGGATAAAGGGTTAGTTAAAATATATGAAGGTTTAGCTAACGATTTTGCATATACGAAGCCAAACGATATTGTGGTTTTTTTAGATAACCACGATATGAGTAGAATCTATACACAACTCAAAGGTGATTTTATCAATACAAAAATGGCAATAAGTTATATACTAATGATGCCAAGAATTCCACAACTGTATTATGGTACAGAAATATTATTGGATGACTTTGCTAATCCAGGAGACCATGGATTAATTCGCACAGATTTTCCTGGTGGCTGGAAAGGTGATGCTGTAAACGCATTTACCGGTGAAGGCTTAACAACGGAGCAAAAGGAAATGCAATCATTCCTAAAAAAGATGTTGAATTACAGAAAATCAAGTGAAGCTATTCATACAGGAGAAACCAAACATTTTTCACCATTTAAGGGGACCTACTTTTTATATCGAACCAGAGGAGATGAAACGGTCGTGCATATTATCAATAAGAACAATGAACCTATTGTAATCGATTTGAAATATCATGAAGAAATGGGTTTAAAAGGCAAATCCCTTAAGAATGTTATCACAGACGAAATTACGGTTTGGGGAGATAGCATTAAATTAGACAAAAAAGGAAGTATAATACTAACTACAAAGTTTAAATGATGAAGCAAACATTCACGCCTTCCAACACTCATAAACCACAAACTTACTATTCATTGCAGTTACCTCTACTTGTTCGAATATTTTAATTAGGTGTGTCTTATAATTGAGGTGAAGGTTTGCAACACAAAGAAATCGACCATCTTCATGAAGGACTCTCTGTATACCGTGAAATAACTCTAAAGCCATCTCGATGTTGTTTTCATGTTCGATGTGGAAAGGAGGATTACAGATAACTAGATCAAAATAATCGCTCTCAATATCTACGAGCCTATCTGTATAATGATAGGTAGCTTCTTGATCTTGAAGATTGAGCTTTGCCGATTCATTAGCTAGGTAAGAATCATCTAAAAGGTGTAGTTCTAAATCTGATTTGAGTTGAGATACCTCATAAGCTAGAATGCCGTTCCCACTTGCTACATCCAATACGCTTTCGACCTGAGAATTCAATTCTATATTCTGGATTAAGAACTGTGTTGCATAATCGATATGCTTTGCTGAGAAAACACCATAATATTGTTTGATTTCAATCTTCTCACCATTTACATTTTCATGAGCGATCGTATTTATAATATTAGTGTCAACGTCTGTTTTGGGTTCTGAAAGTATGAGCAATCTAGACTTTTTCCATGCAAGACTCTGTTCTTGTACCTCAAAATACTCACCAGCAATTGTAATCATTTGCTTTGTGAAGTACTTGGTCATGAAACCACATATGACTTTTGTGTTTTTGGATGCTTTCTTATGAATTTGAATTAGATACAAACGAAATAAATCCATCGACTTCGGGATTTTTATAATAGCAAGATCAGTTGTACTTATATCATCAGAAAGAGGATTTTGGAAGTTCAGTTTACTCTTTTCTATATTATTGTCTTTTGCATTGCGAATGATTGCATCCTCTTGACTTTTATAATTACTAATGATGGTTGGATTACTATCCATAAGATGCAAAGAAAGGTAGCCAAACCTATCATTGTATACTGTCGCTTCATTTTGTTCTATTTCATGTTCTTTGATATAGTTTAGTATATAATCGTCAGCGGCGGAGTAAGACTTTAGCGATCGATTATCTGAAACGGGATATCTAGATATAGTTAGGTTTGTATTCAAATTTTTGCAAGTTTTGATTTGTATATAACATTGGCTATCAGCCCAGTAATAATGAATATAAATCCAATTACACTGATCCAGCCGTAAGTTTCGCCAAAGAACGTCATTCCTATCAATATGGTGAACGGTATTTCTATGTATTTCATTGGAGCTACAATATCTATTGTTTCCATTTGTGCTGCTATGGTCATGAAATATTGTCCTAAAAATCCTAAGAACCCAAGGAATCCTAATATAATCCAGTCTATACCAACTGGTTGCAACCATGTATTAAATGAACCGATTAATCCAACAATGGTACAGACCATCATGAAATAATTGACAATTACAATTGGATCATCTCGATCACCAATCTTTCTAATAATAACTACGACCAAGCCGCTCAGAGCTCCTGAAACAATAGCGAAAGTCAATCCTAGCATGGATAATGAAGGATCGAAGCCTTTAATCAATACTACACCAAACATGGAAGTCAGGAAGAACAACCATTGGACATGCATTATCTTCTCTCTCAATATCCAAAGAGCGAATAGTGCAGCAAATATCGGAGACATGTATCTGAATGTAACACATGTACCCAATGGCATAATTTTTATCGCCAAGAAATAGAGTAGGAGAGAAGTAGTACCTACTATAGCTCTAGTTATAAGTAGTTTTTTTTCATTTCCCCAGATACTGATTCTCTTCCTTATTATCAATGGAATCGTTATGAAAAGAGTGCCAGCTGCTCTAAAGAATGCAATCTGCCAAGCGGAATAATCATCAAGATATTTGACAACAAAGTTCATCGCAGCAAAAGCCAACATACTAAATATCATATACCGAATAGCTTTCCACTTTACACCCATAGAAAAATATCTGCACGCATGGCAATAGTAGGTCCAGGCTTGCCAGTATCCAAAACTCCTATGACTCCAGTCTTAGCGATTCCTGTATCAACATCAAGACCCATATCATTGAGTTCTTCAGCGATCAGCTTAACTGTTTCGAATTCTCTATTTGAAAGTTCTGGGTTTTCGTGAAAATGCCTTCTCCATTCAATAACTTGCTTTTCTAAGGCGACAGCCTTCCGATCAGCTTTATCATTTAAAGATTGTGCGTCGTTTTCTGGAATGAAAACGATAGACAGTAGTAATAGTAGCGAGAATATTTTTTTCATGGTGTACATTTAATTTCGTGAATATAGATAATAATTAAACATAGGAACATTTCAGACCTCAATGTTTTCTGTGGAAGCTAGGAATTGCATTTTGCCGAATCATCCCGCGAATTTTCAATTCACTACAATGGTCTACGTGTTTACTTCGTAAACCACTTGATCTCTGATTTGCTTGAATCGCTAAATCATCCCACGAATTTGCAATTCTCTACAATGATCAATTGCTATATGATGTTGACAAAAAGATTATATAAAATAACACAACAACCAAGTGGCTTGCGAAGCAAAAACGTCGGCTAGTATAGAGAATTGCAAATTCTCGGGCTAGCAAACACGTTGGTCAGTATAGTAAAATGCAATTTTACGGACTGACAGAACACCCCATCAACAAAGTGTGTAAAACATATTGCTCAAAAAGAAAGAATAAGCATTTGGTTGATCTGGCCGTTTTTTAAATTGGAAGCTAAAAGTGATAGCTCTTGATCGGCTTTCGCAGAAAAGGAGCAAAAGGGGCCAAAGGAATCGCGTCTGCCGTTTGATAATCTAAATAAATGATTACAATCTTTATATTCTATCTGCATATTTAGAAAGTAACATAATTTGAAAGACAGAATAAGCGTGAATTTCAGCGCAACAGCCGTTTATGGAGCTTTTGCGGAATAAAATCACCTTTAGGTTTCAGGTGAGTGATGGTAAGAGGGATGGCTTTCGAAGAAAACACCCGTTTCGCAGAAAACACACGTCGAAATTTTTGTTACTTTTTTTTCTCTAGATTATAAAAAGTATTTACCGATGGGCACTTTAAATAAAGATGCCTCGGCTGGAAAAAAGTAAGCTCGTCTGGCAAGACAAACATGGTTAGTGTACGATATTTTAGTTTTATATACAATCTAACTTACTATTATCCATATGTGATTGTGAAGTCAAATTG
>OJIO01000741.1_pt1 | contig 18395 bp, 15 predicted proteins | sample 1595621 | NCBI WGS metagenome assembly OJIO01 (sample SAMN05416776, study PRJEB24817) | seawater metagenome | isolation source: Sea water | place: Canada:Atlantic | collected 2013-07
GAGATTTCTGCCTGTCTCGTGGGCTCGGAGATGTGTATAAGAGACAGACCCTAATGAGCTGGCCCGATGAGACCTCGCGGGTGCTCAGCCAGTCTCCTCATGTGCTGGTGGTCTGTCTGCCTGAGCCTGTGGCCGCAGGTCCCTTGCTACAAGCCTTCCAGTCCAATCCAGCGAAAATGCAACAGGCGCTGCAGGTCTGGGGACAAGGAGCAGTTCAGGCCGCAGAGGCCGTAGACGCCGGTGACTGGAACACCTTGGGTCAGTTGATGAATCAGGCCCAGAGCGCCTACGAGGCCATCGAGCTGCCTATCGCCCAGGCCCCCAAGCTCAGCGCCCTGTGCGTCTCCCTGAGGGCCGATGGCGCCCTGGGCGCCAAGTTCATGGGCGCCGGCGGCGAGCGCTCGGCCATCGCGGTTTATGTATCAAAAGACGCGAGAGATGCCGCGGCACAGACCCTGGAATCGCGGGGACTGATCTGCGTGAAATGACTGAAGGCGAGCCCCAGCCCTCTCAGTCACAGACCTCGGGCTTGAGCTTGGCTGGGTCCGGCGTAGTCTCCAGCGCGTTGCGCCCGGCGGGACGCTCCAACCCCTCCACGCAGACCGCGTTTCTGTGTCGCTCAATCACAGCGTCCAGGATGGGATCCGGCTCGAAGTAGAGGACATCCAAGTCGGGCAGCCCCCCTTGACACAAGGTCTCTCGCGCATCGGCGTGCACCATGACCTCGTCCAAGCGGGCGGCGAGCAGGTGTGCGCCCGACTTCTGACAGCGCTCAGCCTGGGTGGGGTTGAGTTCCGAGCAAGGCGCGATGTTCATGACCTTGTCCCCGGCCAGCGCAGTGTTCCAGGCCTTGTCCCAGAAGCGGTCCTCGTAGCCCTCGCTCTCACCGACCTCCTCGGACCAGTCGCAGTAGACTTCTTTGGCCAGAAGGTAGCGGGCCGAGAAGGAGGAGCGGCCCATCATGACCCGACGCAGGTCGCCCTGCCAGAGGTGCTGCTGGCAGTCGGGAAGGAAGACACCGGCCCCACGACAGAGCGAGACGGCCGCTTCGATGTCTCCCTTTCGGCGGGCCCCCTCAGAGGCCAGGAAGTAGCACTCGTCCCGATACAAGCCTTTGCGAACCTCGCCACAAGCCGAAGCGCGATCCTCCTTGTTCAAGGAGACCTTTAGCTGACACTCGCCTTGAGTATTTGTATCAACGATGGCTGAGCAAGCCGCCATTGCACCCGGGGCGCGGGGGTTGGAGAGCACCTCTGCAAAGACGCGCGCATCCTCCGCCGGCGAGGCCGGTGTGGTGCAGCCCAAGGCCAGCAGCCAGAGGGTCAAGCCGGGTCCGGGCTGGTGTCCCAGGCTGCGGCAGGCAGCGAGACGCCCTGGGCTCGGAGCGCCTGCGCACGCTGGAGCTGCAAGCTGCCATCGATCAGGGCCTGCGCCACGTCGGCCACCTTGCGTGCTGCAAGAGGCTCCAGAGCGGAGCCGGCGACCCAGGCGTTGAAGGCGCCCATGCTGGGGCCACACCAGATCTGGTAGTCCCGCTTGCGCTTGGGGTCGCCCATGCGCGCCCAGCGGCTGGTCATGCCCAAGTACCAGCGGAAGACCAAGGCCATCTTGTGTCGGCCGTTGCTCTCCGCGCGGGTGACCTGAGCGGGGTCACGGCCCTGCCAGTACTCGCGGGTTCCGGTCCAGATCTCCTCGAAAGGCGCCAGGAGAATCTGCTTCTCCACCTTGGCCCGGTCGGCGGCGGGGACTTGGTCCCATGCGCTGTACTGCTTGTACATCTCATAGAGGCGTTGGCCGCGCTTGGCGTACATGGTGCCGCGAGAGAGCACCTGAACGTGGGCGCCCAGCTCGAACATGTCGGGGGCCGGGCCGGAGGCACAGTCGGCCATTCCAGCTTGAAGCAGCATCTCCTTGGCGATGTCCGAGGTGCCCGCTTCTGGCGTGCACTGGTTGACGCTGCCTGTGAGCAGGTACTCGGCGCCCATCGCCAGAGCGCCCACCATGGCGTGGGGCGTGCCCAAACCGCCAGCGGCACCGACAAAGATGGGCCGGCCATGCTCAGCGACCGCAGCGTCGCGCTGGGCGATGATCAGCGGCAGGAGCACCGGCAGGGGCCGCCGGTCGGTGTGTCCCCCACTGTCGGCCTCGCAGGTCAGTGCGTCGGCGACGGGGACCTGTTGGGCCAACATGGCCTCGTTCTCGGTCAGGTGGCCGGCATCTACCAGCTCTTGCAGTGCCGAGGCCGAGGGTGCCGTCACGAAGTGGCGGGCGACCTCCGGCCGGGAGATCTTGGCCAACAAGGTGTTCGGGCAGTGGATCTTTCCATCCTCCTCCCGAATGCCCGAGTAGCGAAACTTGAGCAGCGCTGGGGTCAGCCCCATGAAGGCCGAGGCGCTCACGACGCGCACCCCGTACTTGGCGTAGAGCTCGACCGTAGCCATCTCCATCGCGGGCTCTACAGGGTTGTGGAGCAGGTTGGCGCCGTAAGCCTGGCCCTCGGAGAGGGCAGCGGTGATCTCTTTCAAGGCCGCCTCTGTGGCGTCCAGTGGCAGTCCACCGGAGCCGAAGAAGCCAATGAGCCCGGTTCGTGCCATCGCGATGACGAGGGCCGCGCTGGCGATTCCACCGGCCATTGCGCCGGCGACGTAGGCGTGCCGGATGCCCAGCCGCTGGCAGAACTCTGCCGAGCCCAGCTGCGCTTGCTCCGGAACTTGGGCCAAGAGCGGCAAGGCGCCGTGCTGCTCGACGATCACACCGCGCGAGAAGGCACGAAGGCCCTCTCCGCTCTCGCAGAGGGACAGGGGGACGCCGCTTCGCAGGGCAGCGCGCAGGTCCGAGAGTCGGCTTGTTCCGTCGGGGACCATCCACGGCCCACCGTGGCCAGTGAGTCCAGCCACCGGGGCGATGGGCAGGCACTCTTCAAAGGTCGGGCCCTCATTCCAGCTCACCTTGACCAGCAGAGCCTCGCCCTCCCGATCGGCTCGGATGGAGACACTGGGGTCCTCCAACTCGATGGCACGCAGCTCGCCGTTGGCGTGGAAGAGCCCACCGAGCAAGTCCAGCCCCAGACGCTCGACCCCAGCGGGCAGCTCGCCCCCTGTGCCGCCGCGCTCCGAGAGCTCATCACCGATCCATGCACGCGACGCTTGCGCGCCAAAGCGTTCGAGAACGTCCAGGGGCATACTGCGCACCGCGCCTCCAAAGTGGCGCCTCAGCCTAACGCGCTGCGCCTAGCGCGCAGGCCCGGAGCCAAGCACATGAACGAGAGCACTCCTACTTACTGGGACTACCTGGCCCTTCCTGAGCTCCTCAACGCTCAGTCGGGCCTGGGAGACGGGGACATTGGGCCAGACGAGCTGCACTTCATCATCGTGCACCAGGCCTACGAGCTCTGGTTCAAGCTGGTGCTCTCTCAGGTGCGCCTGGCCCGGGACCACTTGGCCTTGCCAGAAGTGCCTGAGGAGGCGGTGCCATCCGTGGTTCACCACCTCAACCGGGTCAACGAGATCATGCGCTTGTTGGTGGACCAGATGAAGGTCATGGAGACCCTCACACCCCTGGACTTTCTGGACTTTCGCGACAAGCTCGTGCCCAGCTCTGGCTTTCAGTCCTTTCAGATGCGTGAGCTGGAGATCCTGCTGGGCTTGGAGGAGTCCCAGCGCCTGCACTACGGCAAGGTCAATCCCCTCACCCACATCAAGAAGCTGGCCGCCACCAGCCCCGGTGGTGCGATGGCCTGGGGTCGCATTGAGGCCGCCCGCGAAGAGGTCAGCCTGCGTGAGGCGGTTCACCGCTGGCTGTACCGCACCCCCATCCAAGGCTCGACGCCGGAGATCGCAGGAGATGAGCAAGTCGTCACCCAGTTCCTCCAGGACTACCTGGACCGCGGGGCAGAGAGCCGAAACATTCAAGCGGATCGACTGGCCAGCTTGAGCGAGGACCCCGAGGCCGTACGGGCACGCTTCGCCGCCATGGGGGAGTCCACCCGGGCCTTCATGATGGCCGAGGACGTCAAAGCAGAGCCCTCCCAGATCGCCCGCATTCGACGCATTCGCGCGGCCCTGCTCTTTGTCGAGAGCTACCGAGAGCTGCCTCTGCTGGCCTGGCCCCGCCTCCTCGTGGACACGGTCGTTGAGCTGGAAGAGCAGATCGTGATCTGGCGTCACCGACACGCCCGCATGGTCGAGCGCCTGATCGGGCGCCGCGTTGGCACAGGTGGAAGCGCCGGGGTGGCCTACCTGGACAAGACCACCGCCTACCGGGTGTTCCCGGAGCTCTGGGCCGTGCGCTCGATGCTCAGTCCAAGGCGCGCCCGTCCCGATGTCCGGAATCCAGAGGTCTACGCCTTCCGCGAGACCATCGGCAAGCCCTGAACTCTAGGAGGCCCGCTGGCGCTCAGGCTCAGCTCTCGGCGTCCAGGTCCTTCACCAGCACTTCCATGCCGTCGTCGTGGGCGCCGCCGCGCTCACCGCTTCCTTCCCGGGTCTTGGACCCGAGCCAAACGAAGCCATCGGACTCGCGAACGGCAAAGGTCGCCACCTCGCGCCCAGGATGCGAGAGGCACTCACCGGTGCTCAGATCGAAGCGCCAGTCGTGGTACGGACAAGCCACCACGCAGTCTTTGACCTCGCCCTCGCCCAAGGGGCCATCCTCGTGGGTGCAGACGTTGGAGATGGCCCGCAGGCCCTTCTCCGTGCGGAAGATGGCCACCGCCTCCTCCCCTTGAACCACCTGCATGGCTGTCGCTGAGCTGAGCTTGACGCTGTGCCCGACGGCGACAAAGCCATCGGATGCCGCCTGCTTGGGCAGAGCTGGAAGGGATTGAGCGGCAGGCGCGGGGCTGCCCGTCTCAGGGCTCCCGCCGCCAGCTTTGCGTACAGCGGCCTTGGCGAGGCCAACGACACCGCCGTGCTTGCTCATCTTGGCCTGAAGGCGATCACGAAAGCCCATGGATTCTCCGAGGGGACTCCTATAAGCGTGCAGCTAGGAGGTCTCCATGTCCAGTCTGTCCGGGCGCCATGCCCTTGTGTGCGGCGCGAGCGCCGGTATCGGCCGCGCCACTGCAATCGCCCTAGCCGAGATGGGGGCACGAGTGACCGGCCTGGCCCGTCGAGAGGATCGTCTACAGGCCCTCGTCGCCGAGCTCCCAGGGAGCGGACACGGCTACCTGGTCGCCGATCTGGATGATCACGAGGACCTGCTCGCCAAGGTGCAGACTCTGGCGCCTGTACACATCCTGATCAACAACACCGGCGGCCCCAAAGGTGGCCCCCTGACCAAGGCCCCGGCCGAAGAGCTGCGCGCGGCCTTCCACCGCCATGTCCTGGCGGCACATCAGCTCACCCAAGCCTGCCTGCCCCACATGGAGGCGGCTGGCTACGGGCGCATCGTCAACGTGCTCAGCACCTCGGTGCGCGAGCCCATCCCCAACCTTGGGGTGAGCAACACCATCCGGGCGGCCATGGCCGGCTGGGCCAAGACCTTGTCTCGGGAGCTCAAGCCCGGCATCACCATCAACAACGTGCTGCCCGGCTTCACCGACACCGAGCGCCTGTCCTCGCTCAAGGCCGGACGCGCAGCCCGCGAAGGCAGCAGCACGGATGCGGTGCATGCGGCGTGGCTCTCTCAAGTGCCAGAAGGCCGCTTGGCCAAACCCCAAGAGACCGCGGGCGCAGTGGCCTTTCTCTGCTCGCCAGCTGGCGCCTACATTCGCGGTGTAAACCTGCCGGTGGACGGTGGCCGACTGCGCGGCATCTAAGGAGCTGCGCTAGGCCAGCTCAGCGGCGATGCGCCCCATCTTTCCGCTCTGAAAGTCCGCGATGGCCTCATGGATCTCATGGGGGTGGTTCATCACGAATGGCCCATAGCGAGAGACGGGCTCAGCCAGCGGCTTGCCGGCCAAGACCAAGAGCTGGGTGCTGCCCTGGACGTGCTCGGGCGTGGCCAGGGTCAGCCCTTCCCCCGGGCCCATCATCGCAACTTGGCCCTCGAAGATGGGCTCCAGTGCTGCACCGACCTGCGCTGCGCCCTCAAAGACGTAGACCAAGGCGCTGAGGCCCGCATCCAGCTCCAAGTCCACCCGGGCGCCTGCCTTGAGGGTCCAGTGGTGCATGTGAATGGGGCTGTGGGTGGAGATCACCGCCTCCACGCCTAGCGCTTTGCCAGCAATGATCCGGCCCGAGGCCAAGCCGTCGGAGCTCAGCGCCGTCGGAATCTCCTCGCTCCTGCGCTCCTGGTAGCGAGGGGGCGTCATCTTGTCCTTGGCCGGCAGGTTCAGCCAGATCTGGAAGCCGTGCATGCGGCCGCCCTGCTCCATCATTCGAGCGGTGGGCATCTCGCTGTGCACCACGCCGGAGCCCGCCGTCATCCACTGCACACCACCGGGCAAGATCACGCCGCTGTGGCCGGCGGAGTCCTTGTGCTCCACCTCCCCATCCAAGATGTAGGTGATGGTCTCAAAGCCCCTGTGGGGATGGGCTGGCGCGCCGATGGCTTGACCCGGTCCGTACTCCACCGGTCCCATCTCATCGATCATCAAAAAGGGGTCGACCATGTCCAAGCCTTGGGTCGGAAAGGGGCGACGCACCACAAAGCCGCCGCCTTCAGCTTGGCGGTGGGCGGTCACGGTCTTCTCTACGCTGCGCTGGGTCATACAAACGCTCCTGTTTCTCCAAAGTTAGGGCACCAAAGCACCTGCGCAAAGCTCAGCCAAATGGGCAGCAGCCGCTCAAAAAGCGTACAGCTCGGCATCGCACTCAGCCTCAATGGCCGCCCAAGGCGCCTTGCAGGCCCGCCGAGCGCCGAAGCATCGCTCCCAGGGCCACGGCTCCTTCGCCCCACACTACAACTCCTTTGCAGCCCCCAGCGCAGGTGCCTGGAGCAGGTGCGGTAGCGTGCCGGGGATCAAAGGATGCCCGCTATGCAGTTCGACATCTTCTTCTCCATCAGCCAGACCCCGGTCGACGGCGCGCTGCCCAGTGAGCAGCAGATGTTCCGGAACTTCTACCAGCAGGTAGATGCCGCAGACGCCCTTGGATTTGGCGTGGCCTGGCTGGCCGAGTCGCACCTGAGCTCCGAGGTTCAGAAGGCCCACACACGCGCCGTGATTCCCCACTGGGAGGGCGAGGTCGGCCTGAACGTGAACGCCCTGGATCTGGCGGGCCGCATCTTCGCGCGGACCAAGAACCTGGAAGTGGGCACAGCGATCATGAACATCGTGTGCATGGGTGGCCCCATCGCTGCGGCAGAGCGCATCTCAAGCTTCCTGCTCCAGCACGGTCTGGACGAGGCCGAGCAGCGCCGCCTGCACATCGGCTTCTCCGCCGGACGCTTCCAGTTCATGAACCGCGCCAGCGGCATCGTGCCCAGGAACGCCGTTGAAGAGGCGGCATGGCCCGCCTTGCGCGGGCTGGTCTTCAAGGAAGCGGCTGAGATCTACTTGCGCCTGCTCAACGGGGAGACGCTGGCGAGCGAGGACATCGGAGACACTGTCCTCACCCGGGCCAACTTCCGCAGTGATGAAGACTGGGCCAAGGTGCAGGCCGCACACGGCGGCAGCCCCGAGCGCATCGAGATCCCACACCGCTGGGACTTTGAGGTGCTCAAGATCATCCCAGCCACCTGGCGCAGAGAGCTGCTGGTGCGCATCGTGGGCAGCCACGACCCCAAGCTCCAGGAGCACCTGAACACCTTTGCGCCCGTGCAGGTCTTCAACCTGAGCATCACCCAGCCCAAGATCATCGAAGACACCCACACGCGAATGGCCCAGGCCTACCACTCCGACGGTGGCTCTTGGGAGCGTGGCTACATGCCGCGCACGGTCTTTGTGTTCATCAACGAGCAGCCCGGATTGAGCCCAGAGGAGCGCTCTGTGGCCGCCCAAGCCGAGGCCCGCAAGGCTCTGGGTGAGTACTGGAAGGCCCTGCAGGGCACCATCGACCCGGCACGCGTCGAGAGCGCCGCAAACAATGCGCTGATCGGAAACGCCGAGGAGATCCGCGCCCAGATTGCCGAGCGCTACCACCCGCAGGACCGCTTGATGCTGTGGTTCGACTTCTTCAACCACGACTCCGAGCGTGTCGTGGCCAACATGCGCGCCTTCATGGAGAAGGTGGCCCCCCACTTCCGCAACGGGGCCTCCCAGTGAGTCGAGAGAAGGACCCCTCCGCGGTCTCCCCGGGGCGCCCAGGCTCGGGCATGTACCCACGCTCGCCCCTGGGCGAGAAGGAAGAGGGCATCCCGACCGGCCGCGAGGTCGCCTGGGAGCCTCTGGTGGACTACCGCCGAAACGGCGTGAGCGAGACCACCATCCACGGCGCGGTGGCCTGGTGTCATGGCGACCGCATCGTGCACAGCTTCGGCGGCAACGTGCTCTGCTACGGCCGCAGCATGATGAAGCCCTTCATGATGAAGGTCTTTGCCGAAGAGCTCGCCGGCTTGGACTGGGAACAAAAGGCCATCTCCGTGGCCAGCCACAACGGAGACACCGAGCACGTCTCCGCCGCCCAGAGCCTGCTCTCGCCCAGCGAGTGGGGCCTGATGCAGACCCCACTGGATGTGCCACTTGTGCAGTTTGGACGTCAGGTTCGGCGTGCACGCCGCTGGTACCACACCTGCTCGGGCGAGCACGCCGCCATCCTCCGCGGCTGCAAAGAGAAGGGCTGGAAACGGGTGGGCTACACCCTGCCCATGCACCCGGCCTTTCGCGCCTACTTGGGTGAGCTGCAGCGCACTCTGGGCCCAGACTGGAAGCCCAAGCGCATCGCCCGAGACGGCTGTGGTCTGCCCACCGCGGCCAACACCGTCGACGAGCTGGCCCGCCTCTACGCCGCCCTGGTCCGTCAGAAGGACGAGGACTGGATCTGGGAGTCCATGACCCGACACCCGGACTTGGTGGGTGGCTTTGACCGCCTGGACAGCTCGGTCATCAAGGCCGGCAACGGCCGTGTCATCGCCAAGGAAGGCGCCGATGGTCTGCTGGGCATGGCCATCGAGCACCCCGAATACCCCCAGGGACTGGGCGTGGTCGTCAAGATCGCCCACGGCTGGAACAGCCAAGCCACTTGGTACGTCGCCAGGGGCATCCTGGGCGTGCTGGGCATCGAGCTGCGAAACCCCAAGGCGCTGCACCGCCAAAAGGCCTTCCTGGTTCCAGGCATCGTGCCCGAGCACTTCTTGTCGGCCCTGGAGAAGGTGCCCACATGGGATGAATGGGACCCCGACTCCGACCGCTGGGTCTACGATTCGGACCAATACCTCGCCGACTGGACGTCCGAATGACCAGCCAGACCTCGCTTATGCAGAGCGCTGCTTTTAACTGGATCAATGGCGAGCCGGCCCCGACCCAGGAACACCTGGAGTGTAGGAACCCTGCAACGGGGAGGCTGATTACGCCCCTCGCCCGAGGTCAGGCCTCCGATGTAGACGCTGCTGTGCGCGCAGCCCAGGCCGCCGGCCCCGCCTGGGGTGCACGCTCCTTCGAGGAACGGGCCGACATCCTGGACCGCATCGCCGACGGCATCGAGGCCAACCTCGACGTGCTGGCGGCCATTGAGAGCCAGGATCAGGGCAAGCCGGTCTCTTTGGCCAAGCGCATCGACATCCCCAGAGCGGTCGCCAACTTCCGTTTCTTCGCCGGCGCTGTTCGTCATCAGGAGCTGCCCAGCCACCGCATGGCGGACGCCCTGAACTTCACCACACGCTCCCCCGTGGGTGTGTGCGGGCTCATCACGCCCTGGAACCTGCCCCTCTACCTGCTGACCTGGAAGCTGGCGCCCGCGCTGGCCATGGGCAACACCGTCGTGGCCAAACCCAGTGAGCTCTCCCCCTTGAGCGCGGCCGCTCTGGCGGTGATCTGCAAGCAAGCGGGCCTGCCAGACGGGGTCTTCAACCTGGTACACGGTCTGGGGCCCGAGGCTGGTCAGGCCATCGTGGGCCACCCCGACATCAAGCTGATCTCCTTCACGGGTGGAACGGCCACCGGCGTACACGTCGCCGGCACCGCCGCGCCGATGTTCAAGAAGCTCTCCTTAGAGCTGGGCGGCAAGAACGCCACTCTGGTCTTCGCCGATGCAGACCTAGACAAGGCGGTGGACGGGGCCGTTCGCGCTGCCTTTACCAACCAGGGCGAGATCTGTCTCTGCGGCAGCCGAGTCTTGGTAGAGCGCAGCATCTACCCGGAGTTTGAGCGACGCTTCGTGGAGCAGGTCAAGGGCCTAAAGATGGGCGACCCTGCGGATCCCAACACCGATGTCGGCGCCCTGAACAGCCTGCCTCACCGGGACAAGGTCGCTGGCTACGTTGACCTCGCTCGGGAAGAAGGGGCTCAGATCCTCTGCGGCGGAGAGGTGCCCGAGCTTGGGCCAGGACTGGAAGGAGGAGCCTTCTACGCCCCCACCGTCTTGGCAGGGCTCTCCACCAGCTCCCGCTGTGCGACCGAAGAGATCTTTGGCCCAGTGGTCACGCTGCACCCCTTCGAGACGGAAGAGGAGGCTGTGGAGGCTGCCAACGGCACCCGCTACGGCCTGAGCGCCAGCCTATGGACCACGGACCTGAACCGGGCCCATCGGGTCAGCGCCCAGCTGCAAGTCGGCATGGTCTGGGTGAACACCTGGCTCAAGCGCGACCTGCGCACCCCCTTTGGGGGCACCAAAGACTCGGGCGTCGGACGCGAAGGGGGCCGTTGGTCCCTGGAGTTCTACTCCGAGTCCAAGAACATCTGCATTCAGCTTTAGGACGGACCTGTGCCCATCATTGCCGGCGCCCTGGCGCCACATCCGCCCCACTTGGTCTACGCCGAGAACCCGCCCCAGAACGAGCCCAAAGCCGAGTGCGGTTGGGAGACCCTGCGCTGGGGATACGAGCGCATGCGCAAGGACATCCTGGCCCTTGAGCCCGACGCCATCGTGGTGCTCAGCCCCCACTGGCAGACCTACATCGGCACCCACTTCTTGGCGGTGCCCCAGCTCAAGTCCCGCAGCGTGGACCCGGTCTTCCCCAACCTGTTTCGCTACAACTACGAGATGCAGGTCGACGTGGACTTGGCCCGTGAGCTGGAGTCCGCTGCAAAGGACGCCGGCCTGGTCACCGCGCTGATGGAGAACCCCGACTTTCGCGTGGACTACGGAACCATCGTGTCCTGCCACCTGCTCAACCCGGCCTGGGACATCCCCATCGTGGGCATGAGCTCCTGCCGCAACAGCGCCTTCTACAGCATCGAGGTGATGCAAGAGCAGGCTCTGGCTCTGGGCAAGGCGACGCGGGAGGTGCTGCAAGCTTCCAAGAAGCGCGTGGTTCTGGTCAGCTCAAACAGCTTGTCACACCGACACTTTGTGCGAGAGAGTGACATCCCCGAGGACATGTCGAAGGAGCACATCATGCACCACGGCCAGTACCTCTGGGACATGCGCATGATCGAGCTGATGAAGCAGGGAAAGAGCCGCGAGATCGTCGACATGATGCCGGAGTTCACCACGCAGGCCATCTCCGAGACCGACGCAGGCGCCATGACTTGGATGCTCTCGGCGATGGACTTCCCCACGCAGCCCGCCGAGGTCTACGCCTACGGCTCGGTCATTGGCACCGGGAATGCGGTCGTGAGTTGGTTGGAGCCCGAGTCCAAGCGCAAGCCGCTCAAGGAGTTCGCGGACTCTCTGCAGTGGGAGCAGCTGGGCCAGAAGATCAAGGAGGGTACCCAGGGCGGCAAGTTCCTGGAGGGCCTGCGCAACCTGGTGGACTCAGGCGGCGAGAGCACCCGCTCGGAGTCTCGCACTGAGAGCAAGAAGACCCCGCGCACCGACAACCTGCCAGAGGGCATCAAAGAGCTCTTCGACAAGGGCCTGGACAAGTCCCTGGTCAAGCCCGTCAAGGCGGCTCTGAGGGCCGGTGTGCCCGAGAAGATGCTGCTGGCGGCCATCAAACGCATCCCCGAGCGAGATCACAGCACAGCCCGCGTCGCCGAGGTCATCGAGCTGACCGTAGAAGCTTGGCAGGAGTACAAGGCATGAGCAACGAGAACCCCATCGTCTTGGGTGGCCTGGTCCCCGGCATCCCCCACCCGCTTCTCTGCCCCAACAAGAACGCTGGCTGGCTGGCGTTGAACAACGGCTTTGCCCGGGCACGTCAGGCCATCATAGACTCCGGCGCAGACCTGCTGCTGCTCTACTCCACCATGTGGCCCAGCGTGATTGGACACCAGATCCAAGCGCGCCCCGAGCCTGAGTGGGTGCATGTAGACGAGCTCTTCCACGGCTTGGGCAGCATCCCCTACAAGTTCCGCATCGACGCCCCCTTTGGGGAGAAGTTTGCCAAGGCGGCTCAGGCCCGTGGGCTGCAGGCGCGCACCGTGGACTACCACGGCTTCCCCATCGACACCGGCTCGGTGGTGGCGCTCAAGCTGCTCAACCCGGACAACCGCATTCCGGCCAGCATCGTCAGCTCCAACGTCTACTCCGACCGCGCTGAGACTCTGGTCTTGGCCAAGGCCGCCCGAGATGCGATGGAAGGCCGCAAGGTCGCCGTCTTCAACGTAATGACCCTGAGCAACCGCCTGTTCACCGACTGGATCCATCCCGACCAAGACCGCATCCACTCGGCCAAGGACGAGGAGTGGAACCAGAAGCTGCTGCAGTTCCTGGGCGAGGGGCGCCTGGAGGACGTGGCACAGCTCTCCCGCACCATCCAGAGCAGCATCCGCGTGCACAAGGTGGTCAACTTCAAGCCCATGTGGTTCCTGAGCGCTGTGATGGGCCAGGACAACAACTACGCCGGCACCGTGCATGCTTACGCGCCGCTGTATGGGACAGGGGCTGCGGTGGTGACCTTGGTGCCTGGGAACGGCGCCGTGGGCCTCAAAGAGTTTGATGAGGACGACGTGGAGGTCTTCTCCGGTGACCGCGAGGTCGTCGCGAACAGCGCCCATGCGCCTCTCGCCCCACCAGCAGCCGAGACCGCGCCCCCCGCCCCAGCCAAAGCCGCTCCGGCTCCGGTGGCCTCGACGGGGAACGTCACCGTCAACACGGCCAAAGCACCCGATCCCGTAGGCGCCTACCCACACGCCCGCAGGCAGGGAGATCTGCTCTTCCTCTCCGGCGTAGGCCCACGCCAGCCTGGTACGAACGCCATCCCCGGCGGTCCCATCCGGGACAGCGAGGGTGCGGCCCTGGACTACGACATCGAAGCCCAGACCCAGGCCGTGATCGACAACATCCGGGTCATCTTGGAGGCCAGCGGCTCCAGCCTGGACAAGGTCATTGACGTGCAGGCCTTCTTGGTGGACATGGACCGAGACTTCAAGGGCTACAACAAGGTCTACGCGGCGACTTTTGAGCCGATTCAGGCCACGCGTACAACGATTGCGATTCGTGCTCTGCCAACGCCGATTGCCGTGGAGTTCAAGGTCATCGCGAAGGCCTAAAGGTCGGAAAAACGAAAGTGAGAAGGCGCGCTTCGCTCGCGCCTTTTCTTAGGCTTGGGGAGGATCCTTATTGATATTGACTTGCACTAGCATCTGCTTCGTCGTATCTGTGTCTCGCTGCTGATAACCATTATCATTAAGAGAACCGCACGATGCTTCTGTTGCTCACCCTGGCCTGCTCCTCCACCGACGCCATCACCGAAGAGGCGGTCTTGAACTACGCCTCCATCGTGGACGCCAGCTACTCCGACTCGCACATGGCGGCGATGGCCTTGAATACAGCGCTCTTGGATCTGGTGGCCTCCCCCAGTCAGGCGGCTCTGGATGATGCCCGGCAGGCTTGGCTCGAGAGCCGCGAGCCCTATCTGCAGACGGAGGTCTACCGCTTCTACGAGGGTCCCATCGACAACGCAGAAGATGGCCCCGAAGGGCTGCTCAACGCTTGGCCCATGGACGAGGCCCACGTGGACTACACGGTGGATGACGCCGACGCGGGCATCATCAACGGCAGCGACCCCATTGGCGCGGCCACCTTGGTGGACCTGAACGGTGGTGGGGAGCTGAACAAGGACGGCGGCGAGGACCAAGTGGCCACCGGCTACCACGCTGTGGAGTTCCTGCTCTGGGGACAGGACCTGAACGCTACTGGACCCGGCGAGCGCCCTTACACCGACTACGTCACCGACGGCACAGGCACCGCCGCCAACCAGGAGCGACGGGGGCAGTACCTGAGCGTTGCAGGCGCACTGATCGTTGACCACCTCGGCCAAGTGCAAATCGAATGGGGCCCAGGCGCCGAGTACCGCACAGCCTTCGAGTCCAACCCCCAGGACGCTCTCCAGAAGATCTTGGCCGGCATGATCATCCTCTCGGGCTTTGAGACCGGCGGCGAGCGCCTCCAGGCGGCACTGGACTCCGGCGACCAAGAAGACGAGCACTCCTGCTTCAGCGACAACACCCACCGGGACATGATTCAGGACGTGCAAGGCGTTCAGAACGTCTGGCTGGGCAGCTACACCCGCAGCGATGGAAGCCTGGTGGAGGGCACCGGAATTCGCGACATCGTGGAGGCCGAGGACGCCGAGCTGGCCGCCAGCTTGGACGCTCAGATCCAGGAGAGCTTGGATCTGGCCAACGCCCTTCAGACACCCTTCGACCAAGAGATTGTCCCCGGCTCCGAAGGCAACGCTCGGGTCGAGGCCCTGGTGCTCTCCCTCCGAGCCCAAGAGGACCTGCTCTTCGAGGTCTTTGAGCTCTTTGAGCTCTCCGTTCAGATCCCTGAGTAGGGGGCCTCGCTGTGCTGCTGCTGACCTTGCTCCCACTTCTCTCCTGTGCCGAATCCCCTTTGGAAGAAGGAGAGTGGCTGCCCGGCGGAGAGACCACCAACACGCTGCTCTTGGGCAGCAACAGCTTTCTGCGTCCGGCCTCCAACCTGAGCGCCGAGCACGAGCAGGCCTTCTACAGCGGCAACAGCTTCTTCAACCAAGGCTGGGTACAGGCCCCCGCCAGCACAGAGAACCGTGACGGGCTGGGGCCGCTCTTCAACTCGCGCAGCTGCTCGGGTTGTCACTTCCGGGATGGCAAGGGCTTTGTGCCGCCGGAGGGCGCCTCTCCGCTGGTCGGCATCCTGCTGCGGCTCTCGCTTCCAGGCGGGCTCCCAGACCCGGTCTATGGCGGCCAACTCCAAGACCAGGCACTGCCCGATCTGGCCCCGGAAGCCCTGCCCTGGATCAGCTGGGAGCACCTCTCGGTGACCCTGGTCGACGGCAGCGAACACACCCTGTTGGACCCCACCTACCACTTGGATGCGCCTGGCTATGGCCCCTTCCCCGAGGACCTGATGGTCTCCCCCAGGCTGGCCCCGCACATGGTGGGTTTGGGCCTGCTGGAGGCCATTCCGGTTTCCAGGCTCCAGGAGCTGGCCGACCCGGATGACAGCGACGGGGACGGCATCTCAGGCCGGGTGCACCTGCTAGAGAGCGGGGAGGTAGGCCGCTTTGGATGGAAGTCCGAGCAGCCAAGCGTTCGGGCACAAGTGGCAGCGGCCTTCGCGGGAGACATGGGGTTGACCACCACGCTTCACCCGATGGACGACTGTACGGAGCGACAACCGGAGTGCACCGGGGTTCAAGATGGTGGCGCCCCCGAGGTCACTGACACCATCTTCGAGCGCACGGTGCTCTATTCCCAAGCCATCGCACCGCCCATTCGGCGAGAGGCCGACGACCCGGAAGTATTGAAGGGGCGCCAGCTCTTCCGAGATCTGCACTGCTCCAGCTGTCATGTGCCAGCCCACACCACAGGCGCCTTCGCGCTGGAGGCGTTGGAAGGGCAACGCATCTGGCCCTACACCGACCTGTTGCTGCATGACATGGGTCCCGGCCTGAGCGATGGCCGTCCCGTAGACGGCGCACAGGCCAGCGAGTGGCGCACCCCACCGCTCTGGGGCATCGGCCTACAAGAAGAAGTCTCCGGCGAAGCACGCTTTCTACACGATGGCCGCGCCCGAGACATCAACGAGGCCATCCTGTGGCACGACGGCGAAGCGGCTGGCCCAAGGCAGGGCTTCGAGGCCCTGAGCTCAGAGGAGCGCGCCGCCCTCATTCGATTCGTGGAGGACCTGTGATCTGGCTGCTGATGGGCTGTACTGGAGAGGACCCCACTCTGCTTCAAGAGCAGGTCCTGGGCGATCTGGCCTCGGGATTTGGGAGCGTTCAGTACGCTGCTCTGGCGGAGGACAGCCAAGCTCTGGCCGATGCGTTGACAGCGGCTTGCAGTGCACCCTCCCCAGAGACTCTGGAACGCGCGCAGCAAGCCTGGTGGGCGGCGAGGACGCCCTGGAAACGCGCGGAGGTGATTCGCTTCGGCCCCACAGTGGAGTACCCCGAGCGCTTCGGTCCCAAGCTGGATGACTGGCCCGTCAACGCGATCGCGGTCGATGCGCTCCTGGAGGAGGAGACGGCCCTGGACTTCGAAGCGATGGGCACCGCCACCCGCGGCCTGCCCGTCCTCGAGTATCTGCTCTGGTCCGCTGACCCACTGGCACAAGGCCGCCCCTGCGAGGTCCTGGAAGGTGCGGGGCAAGACGTGGCCAACAACGCGGCCGCCCTCTCTCATCTCTGGGACGAGCGCTGGGTGCCGTGGCTCAGCGACCCCTTCGAGAACCCTGGAGGTCCTTGGGTGCTCTCGCAGAACGGGGTGGACGAGTGGGTCAATCGCTTGGCCTTCAGCGCGGAGAACGTGCGCGGGACCAAGCTGGGCAAGCCGGCGGGAGATCAGAGCGGGGGCGGACTGTTCTTGGCTGGACTGGAGTCTCGCTATTCGGGGCGCTCCAGCCAAGATGCCCGGGACGCGATGGACGGGGTGGCGCTGGTCTGGTCGGGGACGCAGGGCCGGCGGGGCGTGCGAGACCTGGTCTTAGAGGACCCTGTACTGGCCGAGCAGATCGACACTCTGATGGCCCAGTGTCAGCAGGACCTGGCAGCACTTCCGGAGGACCTGGAAGCTGCCCTGTTGGCCGATGAGCGCACCGAGCTGGAGTCGGCCCAAGACTGCCTGCTCGCGCTGCAAGTCGGCATCCAAGTGGACCTGGCTCAGGCTCTGGGCGTGAGCATCGCCTTCAATGACAATGACGGCGACTAAGAGACCACTCCAGCGCCTTGCATGGCACCTGGCACAGGGCGTAGACCCCGCTGGCTGGGTGCTCTTCCGGGTGGGCTTCGGGCTGTTGGCGGCCGGCGGCGCTTTGCGCTTCGTCCTCAAAGGATGGGTAGAGGAGCTGCTCCTGGGTCCAAGCTTCCACTTCGCTTGGGTGTCCTGGGCCACCGTGCCCTCGGCTGGGGTGCTCTACGGGCTGTTCGCGCTGCAGTTCATCGCAGGCTTGGGCATCGCTTGGGGCCGCTGGACCCGTGCTTTCTTGGTCCTCTGGCTGCTGTCTTTTGGCTACGTGGAGCTCCTGGACAAGGCGCTCTACTTGAACCACTACGTGCTCTTCACCTTGATGGGTCTGTGGCTCTTGCTGCCCCCACCCCAAGCTCTGCGCGGCCCAGGTCTGCCCCGGTGGAGCCTGTGGCTGATGCGCGCCCAGGTGCTCAGCGTGTACCTCTGGGCCGGCCTGGCCAAGCTCAACGCCGACTGGTTGCTGCGCGGGGAGCCGCTGCAGACCTGGTTGGGTGCCAGAGCTGGACTTCCGCTGATCGGTCCCCTCTTGGCCCAGCCAGAGACTGCGCTGGCCATGAGCTGGGCCGGCGCCCTCTACGACTTGAGCATCGGCTTTCTGCTTCTGCACCCGCGCACCCGCAGCGCCGGGGTGTTGCTCCTCATCGCCTTCCACCTCTCTGTGGGGGTGCTCTTTCCAATCGGGCTCTTTCCCTGGCTGATGGTCTTGGGAGCCAGCGTGCTTCTCCCGCCCGACTGGCCCAGAGCTTGGATGGGCTGGATGGGCCGACGTTTGGGTTGCTGGAAGTCAAAGAGGACCCTGCCGGCTCTAAAGATGGGCCCGCTGCTGGTGCTCTTCAGCGTTGTCACCCTCTTGAGCCTGATCCCCGCCCGAGGTCTGCTCAGCCCTGGAAACAGCGCCTGGACCGAGCGCGGCTACCGCTTCTCTTGGAAGGTGATGCTCAATGAGAAGACCGGTCTGGTCGAGTATCGCGTGCTCCAGGATGGACGCAGCTGGACGGTGTACCCCGCCCAAGAGCTCGGCCCGATCCAAACCGCCCAGCTGCGCACCCAGCCTGACTTGATCCGGGACTACGCCCTGCACCTGGCGCTGCGTCACGGAGCGGGCGCACAGGTCTACGCCGAGTCCTGGGCCAGCCTGAACGGCCGGCCCACACAGCGCCTTGTCCGTCCCAGCGTAGACCTGACCCAGCCGCTGCGGACCCTGGAGGCCCAAGACTGGATCACGCCTCTGCAGCCTTGAGCGACGGTGTAGGCCTGTCTCTTATACACATCTCCGAGCCCACGAGACAGGCAGAAATCT
>OJIO01000746.1_pt1 | contig 18293 bp, 19 predicted proteins | sample 1595621 | NCBI WGS metagenome assembly OJIO01 (sample SAMN05416776, study PRJEB24817) | seawater metagenome | isolation source: Sea water | place: Canada:Atlantic | collected 2013-07
CTACACTATCCTCTTCGTCGGCAGCGTCAGATGTGTATAAGAGACAGGCGTATGCTAAAAAATTTCCATGGAAAGAAGTTCCTGCCTATGTTTTGGCGCAGCTCATTGGAGCTTTTCTAGCAAGTGGCATACTATTGTATTTATTTCCAGAAAGTCAAACACTTGGCGCTACCCTGCCAGGGCTCTCTGCACTTAAAGTTTTTATACTTGAAATTATTTTATCCTTTTTCTTGATGGTAGTCATTATAAATGTATCTACAGGATCAAAAGAAATTGGCGTAGTTGCTGGTATTGCCATTGGAAGTGTTGTACTATTAGAGGCAATGTTTGCAGGCCCCATTACTGGAGCCTCCATGAATCCAGCCCGATCTATAGCGCCCGCTGTAGTCTCTGGAAACATAGCAGATTTATGGATTTATATTTTTGCGCCTATTATTGGTTGTGTGCTTGCTGTGGTAAGCTGCAAGTTAGTGAAAGATGAGCAGTGTTGTGATGAGGGTTGTTAAATATCTACATTAAGCTAATGATGATACTTTATTATCTTAAAGTTTTCAAAATCCTTCTAGTATTTCTAGCCATCAAAGTATCTTTGGTATAAGATAAGTTTTGGACAATTAAAATAAAGCTAGTACACTAGCCATATTAAATACCTACATAGCTTTACTGCTTGTTTTTTGATACCATACATGAAGATTTACACACTACACTCCAAGCAACACCTTCCTATTAGCAAGCAACAGGCTTGGGATTTTTTGTCTAACCCTAATAACCTTAAGGCTATTACACCTAAGTATATGGGTTTTATTATAAAATCTGGAGCAGACAGACCCATGTTTGCAGGGCAAATCATACAATATATTGTAACTCCACTACTGGGTATAAAAACAAAATGGGTTACAGAAATCACTCAGGTTGAGAAGGGTGAGTATTTTGTTGATCAACAACTCTTTGGCCCCTATGCAATGTGGCATCACAAACACTTTATAAAAGAAATTCCAGGTGGTGTAGAAATGGAAGACATTATAGACTATAAAGTGCCTCTTGGGTGGCTAGGTCAATTAGTGCACCCTATACTTGTAAAGCCGAGACTTGATGAAATATTCAAGTACAGAAAAATGAAATTAATTGAACTTTTTGGGACTATATAATTACCTCACAATTCCTTATAACTATGAAAAACATACTTCTTATTGGCGGATCCTATGGAATTGGAGCTGCAATAGCAAAACAACTTACAGACACCCACAAGGTATATGTAGCCTCTAGAACACAAGAGAACATACCACAGGGAGTTACCCATATGGTCTTTGATGCATTAACTGATGATATCTCTACATTACCCTTACCAGATCAGATAGACGGCCTGGTGTATTGCCCTGGAAGTATCAATCTAAAACCTTTTAAGAGAATAAAACCTCAAACATTCCAAGAAGATCTAGAGGTAAATTTTCTTTCACTTGTTAAAGTACTACAAGGCTTACTTCCAAAGCTTACGGCTTCAAACGGGGCAAGTTTAGTGTTTTTTAGCACTGTTGCTGTTAAAGTAGGTATGCCTTTTCACACCAGCGTATCGGCATCTAAAGGAGCTATAGAGGGTTTTGCTAAAGCCTTGGCAGCAGAGTATGCTCCAACAATGAGGGTTAATGTTATTGCACCCTCACTTACAGATACTCCACTAGCTGGACGCCTGCTATCTAGTGATGATAAAAAACAAAGAATGGGAGAAATGCATCCACTAAAAAGAATTGGAACAAGCGCAGATATTGCCAATACTGCTTGTTTTTTACTCTCAGAACAATCTAGTTGGATGACAGGACAAGTACTTGCAATAGATGGTGGGAAATCAACATTACAAACACAATAAGGTGGCTGCGACTGTAAATATATTTTGGTTTAGACGTGATTTACGCCTTGAAGACAATGTAGGATTCTCTAAAGCATTACAGGGCAGATCACCTGTTATGCCTATCTTTATTTTTGACACCGAAATTTTAGACAAACTCTCCAAAGATGATGCTAGGGTAAGTTTTATTTACAACACCTTGCAAGACTTAAAGAGCACCTTGCAAGACCATGGAAGCTCTTTGGCGATATATTATGGCAAACCATTAGAGGTCTTTAAAAAAATAACAGCGCAATTTAATGTGCAAAATGTAATCACCAATAGAGATTACGAACCTTATGGCCAGGATCGGGATCTTGAGATTAAAGAGTATTTAACTACCCTAACCCAACACCAAGATAGTGGGGCTCCAATTGGTTTTTATGACTACAAAGACCAAGTTATTTTTGAGAAAGATACCATTGTAAAGGCAGACAGCACTCCTTATGTCGTGTACACACCTTATAAAAATAAATGGAAAAGCGTTTTTAACCCAGAGACAGACCTAAAAGACCACAAAACAACAATTTATTTCAAAAATCTGTACCAAGACACCACGCTGCAAAACACGACGCTGGAGCAAATGGGTTTTACCACCTCTAGCATTAAGGTGCCAAAACACAATACCTCTGCTACTCTTATACAAAACTATGAAGATACCCGTAATTTCCCTGGGGTAGATGGCACTTCACACCTAGGGCCGCATTTACGTTTTGGTACCGTTAGTGTAAGAGCAATGATGAGAAAGGCTATTTCAGAAAAAAACGAGGTGTTTTGGAGCGAGCTTATTTGGCGAGAATTTTTTATGCAGATATTTTGGCACTTTCCCCACACGCAACAAAAAGCCTTTAGACCAAAGTATGACCGTATTGTATGGCGCAACAACGAGCAAGAGTTTGAACACTGGAAAAACGGGACCACAGGCTATGTATTAGTGGATGCCGGAATGAGAGAACTAAATAAAACAGGACACATGCACAATAGAGTGCGCATGCTAGTTGCAAGTTTTTTGTGTAAACACCTACTTATTGACTGGCGCTGGGGAGAAACCTACTTTGCCTCAAAGCTTTTAGATTATGAGCAATCAAGTAATGTTGGTAATTGGCAATGGGCAGCAGGAAGTGGTGTAGATGCTGCACCCTACTTTAGGATATTTAACCCAATCACACAAGCAGATAAGTTTGATAAAGACAAAAAGTATATTAAGAAATGGGTGCCTGAGTATGAAACTCAAAAGTATACTGCCATGATTGTAGATCACAAACTTGCCCGCGAGAGATGTCTACAAACCTATAAAAAAGGAATAAACGAATAACAAAACAGGCTATATTGGTTATGTTTTATACGTTGTATTAAAACATAAAAACTCCCTTTATTTTGATTTACAATCAGAACCTGACAATAAAAACCAATAAAGAAACCTTTACAAATACCTAAATTACACTTACTTTTGCCTTTAAGAAATGTAGTGGTAAACAGCGCTCTAAAATTTTTACAATTCAAAAGTAATTTGTTTGGTTAATTCAAACCTTTTAGATAGCAAGTAATAGTACTACCTCTGCAGTATCAGTAGATACGCATCACAAACCATACAACCATCATGACAATTAAGACATTCTTTAGCTGCCTACTATTTTTATGTGCAACTGCAGGCTATTCTCAAAACAATACTATACCAGACAATTCAATTGAAGCCCAATTTGTAGAGGTTATTGATAAATCCAATAACTACCAAAAATATAAGGTCATTAAAAGAACCAAGCTTGCTGGTTTAAGAAAAAATATATTAGACTCTATAGAAGCGCTTGAAAATTCTATCCAGCAAAAAGATGCGACAATCGCATCTCAAAACAGTAGCATAACAACTCTAGAGGCCAGTTTAAATAATACACAAAACAACCTAGAAACCTCTATTGAAAAAGAAGGAACTATCTCCCTTTTTGGAATAACAACTAAAAAAGGTACTTATAATTTTCTACTATTTTCTACTATAGCCGTCTTGATACTTGGCCTTTTGTTTTTTATAATTAAATTTAAAAACAGTAACATCATTACTAAGCAAACAAAGCATAAGCTCACTGAAATTGAACAAGAATTTGATGCCTATCGCCAAAAGAAATTGGAGGAGCAGCAACTACTTAGAAGAAAGCTACAAGACGAAATTAACAAGAATAAGTAAGCAGTATAGCTTGTTTTAAATTCACAAAAAACCCCAAACACAAAAATGTGTTTGGGGTTTTTTTGATAATGCGCTTTTAAGAATTACTTAAGCGTCTAGCCTAGTGATTTTAGCACCAATGGCGCGAAGACGCTCGTCTATATTTTCATAGCCTCGATCTATTTGCTCTATGTTGTGAATAGTACTAGTTCCTTTGGCAGAGAGTGCTGCAATTAACAAAGAAATACCAGCGCGTATATCTGGAGAGACCATGGTAGTGGCCTTTAGCATAGACTCAAAGTTGTGTCCTATAACAGTCGCGCGGTGAGGATCACATAATATCACACGGGCACCCATGTCTATTAGTTTATCTACAAAAAACAATCTACTTTCAAACATTTTTTGGTGTATAAGTACACTTCCTTTTGCCTGGGTACAAACAACTAACACAATACTTAATAAATCTGGAGTAAACCCTGGCCACGGAGCATCTGAAACAGTTAGAGTAGAACCATCAATGTATCCTTGAATTTCATAACTATCTTGAGATGGTATAAAAATATCATCGCCTCTCTTTTCTAGGGTTATTCCTAATTTTCTAAAGGTATCAGGAATAATACCTAAATTTTCCCAACTTACATCTTTAATGGTTATTTCACTATGGGTCATAGCAGCTAAGCCTATCCAGCTACCAATTTCAATCATATCTGGCAATACGCGGTGTGTGCAACCTGTTAAGTGTTCAACCCCATCTATGGTAAGCATATTAGAGCCTACACCTTTGATGTCTGCCCCCATGGAGTTTAACATTTTACATAGCTGCTGCAAGTATGGCTCACAGGCAGCGTTATATATTGTAGTGGTTCCTTTGGCTAGAACTGCTGCCATTACAATGTTAGCAGTTCCAGTAACAGAGGCCTGGTCAAGTAACATGTAGCAACCCTTAAGACCGTTTGGAGCCTCAACTCCATAAAAGCGTTCTTCTTTATTATATCTAAAGCTTGCCCCTAATTTAATGAAACCTTCAAAATGTGTATCTAATCTTCTTCTTCCAATTTTATCACCACCTGGACGTGGTATATATCCTTTGCCAAAACGTGCCAAAAGAGGACCTACAATCATAATAGAACCACGTAAGGAACCTCCCTGTGTTTTAAAAAGTTCTGACTCAAGATAGTCAAGGTTAATATCATTTGCCTTAAATGAAAATTTACCTTTCCCTAACTTTTGGATTTTAACTCCCAAATTACCCAGGATGCCTATTAATTTGTTTACATCTATAATATCTGGTATGTTTTCTATAATAACCTCTTGAGGTGTTAATAAAACAGCACAGAGTATTTGCAAAACTTCATTTTTTGCACCTTGCGGGGTTATTTCACCTTTTAATTTGTGACCTCCTTCAATTTGAAAAGTTCCCATAGCTTTTGGTAAGAAATTTAGTAGCGCTTACGGCCTCTATTGTTATTGTTATGCTTTTTGTGTTTGTTAGCAGAAGTGGTAGCTTTAGTATCACTAAAACGATTTTTTGTTTTAAGTAAAATAGAAGAATTTCTAAGGGGCTCTTTGCTATCTTTTAGGTTTAATTTTCCTTCAGAGAGTTCAAAGAGATGCGCAAATATGACATCATCTTCAACGGTGTCTTTGTTCCAGTTTAAGAAACATTTTTTCATGTGATTGGCAATGGTTAATACCAAACCATCTTTTTTATCTCCATCTTCCCAACCAATTGCTATATCAATCATACGTTTAAGATTATTGCCGTAAAAACGATATTTAGGGAAATTTTGAGGGTATGCTAAACTCACTGGAGGCTCTCTTAGGGCCTCTACAGATGGTTTCTCATAAGGAGATTCTGCATCAAGTTTAAAATCTGAAATAATAAATAATTGATCCCAAAGTTTATGCTGGAAATCTGCAACATCACGCAAATGAGGATTTAAATTACCCATTACAGAAATGATACTTTTGGCTTGTTTATTGCGTTTTTCAGGGTCTTGTTCTGCAACAGCCTGATCAACCATTTTCTGGATATGACGACCGTATTCTGGAATAATCAAATGCGGGCGCTCTGTATTATATTCTATATCTGTAAAAAACATGAGTTGTATTTATAAATTGGGGATTGTGTAAATGAAGAATTAATCTGTATTGCAAAATACAAATTTTATAAAGAAATCACTCCTTCCACCTGAGAAACTTGCTTGTATTTCTCTATCACCATCTCTGGGGATGCCATCACTACTTTAATGGAGAGACTGGTGTAGGTGCCTTTGCTAGAATCACGGGTGTTTATTTGAGCATTTGTGCCGTTAAAAATAGCCTCAATTTGTGCTATTTTTTGAGCATTACCCGGCACAATAAATTTGTATAAATAAGGAGCAGGCCATGTTGTATCTCCTTTTAATTGTTCCTGTAATCTGGTGTAAAATTCTTCAGTTTTAGTATCTTTCATATTGTATTTCTTAAGAAATATAAAAGGGTTTGTATAATTAGCGGGTTTAAACAAACCACCAAATAGTATTACACAAAGATACACTTTCAACATCAATATAAAATAACGTACTTTGTGGTTTAGAAATTATTTTTAACATCCATTTTTAGCAGTGAATACAAAAAGAATTGTCATTACCGGAGGCCCTGGCTCTGGAAAAACGACCTTAATAAACCATATAAAGAGTCTTGGTTACTCAACCATGGAAGAGGTCTCACGAGAAATAATAAACGAAGCTAGAAAAGAGGGTATTGACCAACTTTTTTTAACAGACCCCATGCTCTTTAGCCAAAAACTGCTAGAAAGCAGATTGCTTCAATTTGAAAAGGCTAAAGACCTAGACACAGATTATGTGTTTTATGACAGGGCTACTCCAGATATTACAGCATACATGGACTTTATAGGTTCCCAGTACCCTCCTGAATTTGAGAGGCCTTGCTACACCCATCTTTATGACTGTGTTTTTTTACTTCCACCTTGGGAGCTTATCTACACAAAAGACAATGAGCGTTACGAAACTTTTGCCCAAGCAAAAGAAATATACAAATCATTGTGTGATGGCTATAAAAAATACGGCTATACTATTATTGAAGTGCCGCAAGCAGGTATTGAGCAGCGAAGTGATTTCATTTTTAACTACCTAAAAAACACCTTCTGAAAAAACACCTTGACATATTACAAAAATACTGGGGCCATACTAGCTTTAGACCAAAGCAAGAAGCCATAATCACCTCTGTTATGGACGGTAAAGACACCGTAGCGCTGCTGCCTACTGGTGGTGGAAAATCTATTTGTTTTCAAATTCCTTCCCTAGCACAAGAAGGTATTTGTATTGTTATATCTCCCCTTTTAGCCTTGATGACAGATCAAGTAAAGAGTTTAAAAGAAAAAGGTATTAAAGCCCTTGCTATTACTGGAGGAAAATCATTTACAGAGGTAAACACACTGCTGGACAATGCTAGCTTCGGAAATTATAAATTTCTTTACATTTCGCCAGAGAGATTACAACAAGAACTTGTCCAAAACACCATTAAGCGCATGAATGTAAACTGCATCGCTGTGGATGAGGCGCATTGTATTTCTCAGTGGGGAAATGATTTTAGACCCGCCTATAAAAATATTAGCATTCTTAGAGAATTACAACCCCTCTCTCCTATTATAGCCCTTACAGCAACTGCAACACCACAGGTGCTAAAGGACACTATCAAAGAGCTAGAGATGGAGCTTCCAGCAGTATTTCAGGATTCTTTTGTACGCCCCAACATAGCTTACAACACCCTGGAAGTAGAAGATAAATTATACCATATACAACAACTACTTACATCAAATAAAAAAGAAGCCATCATATATGTAAGGACTAGAAGAAGCGCTGTTGAAACAAGCAGTCACTTAAACAGTCTTGGCATTAAAAGTGATTTTTTTCATGGAGGTATTCCTGCCAATGAAAAAACAAAAAAATTAGAAGCCTGGAAAAATGGAACTTCACCAACCATAGTAGCCACTAGTGCTTTTGGTATGGGAATAGATCTAGCAACCGTAGCACACGTTATACATATACAATTACCTGAGAGTTTGGAGAGCTACTTTCAAGAGGCTGGTCGCGCTGGTAGAGATGGCAACAGGGCAACAGCAACCATACTATATAATGCCTACGATAAACAATTAGTTACAAAGCAATTTATAGCATCTTTGGCAGATGTAGATTTGCTGAAATTTATATATAAAAAATTAAATAACTACCTTCAAATCTCATACGGAGAAGGCGTTTTTACGACTCATGGTTTTAATTTTGAAGACTTTTGTAAAACCTATTCTCTAAATACCCTCCAGGTTTTTAATGGCTTAAACACCTTAGATAGGCTTGGTGTCTTGCAACTCTCTAAGGAGTTTGGACGCACCAGTAAGTTGAAATTTTTAGTAGATACAAATACAGCGCTAGCATTCTTTAAACATGACGGGCTCGCCTCTGTAATTGGCAAAACCATATTAAGACTCTATGGAGGTGTTTTTGAAACTATGACTGGAGTAAATCTGGAAGTTTTACAAACTAAAACAAGTCAATCACAACCTGTGATTATTAAGACCTTAAAAAAATTAGAAGCCGCCAACATCATAGAGTTGTACCTAAACACAACAGATGCAGCTATTACATTTTTAACCCCAAGAGAGGATGATAAAACAATAAATGTAATTGCAAGAGAAGTAGTTTCTCATAATGATAAAAAGAAACAACAAGTACAACAGCTATTAAACTATGTAGAAAACAACAACACCTGCAGGAGTGTGCAATTGGTAACTTATTTTGGCGAAACCACAGCATCGCCCTGTGGTATATGTAGTGTGTGTAGCTCAAAAAAAGAGACATTCAGCAAAAAAGAGCTTCTTAAAATTAGCAAAATCATATTATCGGAGCTGGAGGGTGAACCAAAAACATCAAGAGAAATACTAGAAAATATAAATCAAAGAGAGGTTTTGGTATTAAAAACAATTGCGCTACTACTTGGCAATAAGACTATCTCCTTAGATCAAAGAAATAGATACAGTAAAATATAAGCTGGCCTACTTTAACCTATTTTTTACGTATTCAATCTTAGATTTACCGTGAGGTTTTGGTTTTCCATCCTGGTCTAGACTTACCATTACAATGGTGTCTATGGTTATAATAACTTCACGAGTCATGACATTTCTAACCTCACAACAAAGGGTTATTGAGGTGGCTCCAAATTTAATAGCCCTAATCCCAATTTCTATAATATCTCCTTTAACCGAGGAGCTTTTGAAATTAATTTCACTCATATACTTAGTAACCGTCTTGGGGTTTTCTAGTTGTATAATTGCATATAGGGCAGCTTCCTCATCAATCCATTGCAGGAGTCTACCTCCAAATAAGGTTCCGTTAGGATTTAAATCTTCTGGTTTTATCCATTTTCTAGTATGAAAATTCATAGGTATGAAATTTTAGCATAAAGATACTTTTTAAATAAATTTTAAAGTAACAATGACAAATTAAATTAATGATAACCGGTGGTGTCTTCTTTTAAAAAAGCACTCATATTATTAAAATTAATGAGTACAATTTTCTATTTTTGAAAAAATTTGTAAGAGCGCTCATTTTTATAAACTAAAAAAAATGAAAAGGGTGTAACTTTTTTAAAATTAAAACGTCTTACTTTTAAATCACCATTAATAATACATTATACTTTTATGAAAACATTAAAAAATTTATTTGTTGCACTAACCTTACTAGCAGTAGCACCAATGACAGCTCAAACTGCTGACGAAATCCTAAGTAATTACTTTGAAAATACTGGTGGAGAAGCTGCCTGGAATGCACTTGAAGGAATTAAAATGGTAGGATCTGTTAACGCACAGGGTATGGAAATTCCTATAGATATGTACCAAATGAAAGACGGTAAGCAGCTACTTAAAATCAATATACAAGGACAAGAAATGACACAGTACTCTTTTGATGGAGAGACCATGTGGACTACCAATTTTATGACAATGCTTCCAGAAAAAAGCGATGCAGAGACTACAGAGAACATGAAAAAAAATAATCAAGATTTCCCTTCTCCATTTTTAAACTATAAAGAAAAAGGGTACACTGTTGAGTACCTTGGTAAAGAAACAAAAGAAGGAACAGAAACCTTTAAACTCAAGTTAACTCAAAAACCTGTTATGGTAGATGGTAAAGAAGAACCAACCGTATCTTTTCACTACTTTGAGACAGAAAATTATGTACCAATTGTGGTAGAAACAACAATGAATTCTGGACCTGCAAAAGGACAAATGTCTACCTCAGGCTTTAGTGACTACCAGGAAGTAGGAGGATTGTATTTTCCGTTCTCAATATCTCAAGGTGGACAGCCAATAGTAATGAAAGAAATTGTTTTAAATCCGGAAGTTGATGCAGCACTTTTTGCATTTCCTGAGGAAAAATAAATAATAGCTATATAATAAAAAAATCCTCTCAAAATGTGAGGATTTTTTTTACCCTATACACTAGCTCTATTAATACTACTATTTAAAAAAGTAATAAAATATCAACTAAAAAATGTATCCCATGAAAAGAATACTGCTTCCTTTGTTAGTAACCCTTATTTTTTCATTGCCTGGAAATGCCCAGGAAGAAATCTCTTTAAAAGGTAAAGAATTATTTGGTGACATGCGTGCGCGCCAAATAGGACCCGCACTTATGAGTGGCCGTATCAACGATCTAGAAAGCCACCCAACAAACCCAAGAATTATCTATGCAGGAACTGCAGGTGGAGGTGTTTGGAGGTCTAGTGATGGGGGGGCCATTTTTTCACCCATATTTGATAAGCACGTACAATCTATAGGTGTGGTAACTCTTGATCCTACAAATCCAGATCAAAATATTTGGGTGGGTACAGGAGAGACTTGGACACGTAACTCTGTCTCTATTGGAGATGGTTTGTTTAAATCTACAGATGGTGGTGCAAATTTTAAAGAAGTGCCTGGTTTTGAAAACAGTGAAAGAATCACTTCTGTTGTTATTAACCCAAAAAACAATCAAGAAATCTATGTGGGTGTTTTAGGAGCTCTTTGGGGAGACAGCCAAGATAGAGGTGTTTACAAAACAACTGACGGAGGCGCCTCTTGGAATAAGATATTATATATTGGACCTTCAACTGGAGCAAGTGATGTAATTATGGATCCAGAAAATCCATCAATACTCTACGCATCTATGTGGGAATTTAGACGTTCTGGATGGGGTTTTAACTCTGGAGGAACTAGTAGTGCCCTCTACAAATCAGAAGATGCAGGCGCAACTTGGAATAAAATTCATACAGGATTTCCTGAGGGAAAACTTGGAAGAATCGCAATTGCAGTTGCTCCTAGTGATGCTAGTATTTTATATGCTGTTTTAGAAACAGAAGAAAAAAGTAAAAACGGTTTATGGAAATCTACCAATGCAGGAGCTTCTTGGGAGCACTTAAATAATGATTTTGGACTAGTAGTGAGACCATTTTATTTCTCTAGAATTGTGATTGATCCAAAAAATCCAGAGGTTGTTTTAAAAGGTGGCTTGAACGGCTCTATAAGCCGAGATGGAGGAAAAACATTTAAAGACCTTGGAAATATGCATAGCGATATTCATGACTTTGCGTTTCATGTTAATGATAGTGATGTAATATTCTCTGGAACAGATGGTGGTGTTTACCGCTCTTGGAATGGAGGATCAACTTTTGAAATTGTAGAAAACTTACCCCTATCACAGTTTTACCATATTAGTGTAGATGACAAAGAGCCCTATAACGTATATGGAGGCCTTCAAGACAATGGTTCTTGGTACGGCCCTTCTTCCTCTCCAGGAGGTGTAAATGCACGAGACTGGAATAGTGTTGGTTATGGTGATGGTTTTAGAGTATTGAAGCATCCCACCAAAAATATTGTATATTCTGAGATGCAAGGTGCAGAAAATGTATGGCGCTATGATGTAGATCGTAACCGCACCAAAACCATACAACCACTACCTAAAAAGGGAGATCCAGAATTGCGTTTTAATTGGAATGCTCCTATGGCTGTGAGCCAGCACCAACCAGATAGATTTTACATGGCAAGTCAATTTCTGCATGTAAGTGAGGATATGGGAGACAACTGGAAAATCATTTCTCCAGATCTTACCACCAATGATAAAACAAAACAGGATCAATCAAAATCTGGAGGACTTTCTGTAGATAATAGTGGTGCTGAAAACCACACTACTATTTTTACAATAGCAGAATCACCATTGGATGAAAATGTAATTTGGATAGGTACCGATGATGGTAATATTCAAATAACTACAGACGCGGGAGCATCTTGGAGCAATGTTACCGCTAATCTAACAGGTATCCCAGCCAATACATGGGTATACCACATAGAGGCTAGTGTGCATTCAAAAGCAACAGCATACGCTGTTTTTGATGGGCACACCATGGGAGACATGAAACCCTATGCCATGAAAACTACAGACTATGGTAAAACGTGGAGTAGTATCATATCAAAAGACATTCAAGAAAATGCTTTTGTTAGAAATATTCAGGAAGACTACGTTAATGAAGATTTATTGTTTTTAGGAACAGAGATGGGACTTTACGTTACTATTAATGGCGGAAAAGGTTGGTCTCAATTCACCAATAACATGCCACCTGTTGCAGTACACTTTATTGATATGCAAAAACAAACCAATGACATTGTCATGGGAACCCACGGTAGAGGCGTAATAATAATTGATGATATAAGCCCCTTAAGAGAATTAAACCAAGAAGTACTTGCAAAGAAAACACACTTCTTTAAAAACAAGCCTTTTACCATGCCAGAAGAAAGCGGCTTTGCTGGATCTTTTGGTGCAGAAACTCAGTTTGTAGGGCAAAATAAATCATCTGCGGCACGTATTGTTTATTATTTAAAGAAGCGACACACCTTTGGTAAAATGACCCTAGAAATACAAGACATGGACGGAAATAAAATTACATCTCTTGCTCCAGGAAAATCAAAGGGTATTAATATTGTTAACTGGGGTTTTAACACAAGTAATCCAAAAATGGCTGCTGCAAAAACACTCTCTTTTGGAGGGTTTACCTCTCCTCGTGTGCCACAGGGGCAATACAAAGTTGTACTTAAAAAAGGGAAACAAACCTATGAGCATATTATAGTGACTAAATATGATCGTAAATCTTTGACAACTCTTGATGAGCGTAAAGAACAAGAGGCCCTAACCCAGACCATGTTTGCTATGGTTGAAGACTTAGCCTACCTTGTATATGAAATTGGTCTTATACAATCTAAAGCCAAAGAAGTAATTACTATGGGTGGAAAACCAGCCAAACAAGCACAAAAAACTTGGGATGCCTTAGAGGCTCTTAGAACAGATTTGGTTGTCACCACCGGAGATAACTATGTAGCTAGCGCAGAACCAGAATTACGTGAGCGTATGGGTGAATTATACAGTAACATTGCAACTAGTTATGATCGTGTTGATGGATCTCTAAAAAGTAACTTTGAATTAATAAGTGAGGAGTTTACTACAGAGAAGACTCGCTTTGTAAAAATTATGGATAAGGATGTCAAAAAGTTTTATAAAGCTCTTGAAAAAAATGATTTAGAACTACCTGTTGTAAAAACCAAAGAGGTATTTTTAGCTAAGGACTAACACTTACATTTCGAAATGAAAAAACCCCATAAGCGATCGCTTATGGGGTTTTTATTTTACATTTCTCAACAACAAATAAATTTTTAAAGGCATGTTTATAACTTGAGCTAAGAATATAAAAAAGAACCCTCACAACACTTATCTTTATAAAAAGATGAATTGTTATGGATACACGTGATACCCAATTGCTAACTAATAGACCTAAAATTCCTAATGCTATAATTACTCAAGGAATGAGTAAAGAAGAATATTTTCAAAACAACACCCTTCGTCCTATAGCCAAGCTTCAAAATGATCTTTTGGTATTGGTCTTTAAAAATTATATAACAAAGCACAAAAATGTATATTACAACCTAACTATTGAAAAAAGACTTCAATACATTGACAATGCTTTGAACAAAGATATTAAGTTCAGTAATTCATTAAAAGGCATGTTTATTGGCCAATTTACAACAGAAGAATACCATCGCTATACCGCAGATACATCTGCCTTTAATAAACGTATAATTAACCTTACTAAAGAGCGATTAAAAAGTAATATTATGCAGTTTGAAATTTCAAACTAAAAACAATTTTCTTTTCTACAGAATTGATTCTCCATTAAGATCTGTGGTGAGTACATCACTCATGTAATCAAAATAGGGCCTTAACAGTTTAAAGCCTTTCACTACAGTAGCAGCAAAATTTGGTGATTGCACCTGGGAGTCAGTAAATTCATGGACTACAAAAAAACTTTTTAGTCGTATTAAATCTATATTAGGGTCAAGGGTATTAAAACCTTTTGGAGCTGTTTTAACCTTATACTCTTGATTGAAATCTTTATAAAATTTCTTGAATTGCTTTTGGTCTAAAATAGCTCTAATGGGCTCGCTATCCATTTCAAACTCTTTTCTTATACGTAATAAATCTTGCGGTTCAGGGCCAAAAAAACCACCTCCTATAGCGCATTTACCTGGCTCTATCCTTAAATAATAACTGCCACGCCTTGAGGCTCCTGCCCTACTCCAACTCACACTTCTGTGAGAGTTATAAGGTGTTTTATTATTGCTAAATCTTACATCTCTATTGATTCTGAAAATTTTCTGTTTTTCAATTTCATCAGTAACCTCGAGCCCACTTAATATCTCTTTGTAAAGTTCTTTTAAAGAAACCTCACTTGCTAGGTATTCTTTTTTATGGTCTTGCATCCAATCTTTATGATTGTTTTCTCGAAGTTTTTCTAAAAAATTCAGCGATGTCTGTGATACGCTTGTTGTCATTAACTGGCTATTTTAAGGATAAATATAAGCTCTTTTTATATATTTACGTACAACCATTTAAAAACCAACTAGTATGAATACTAAAACCAAGCCAAACAAAAGCTTTTTGATTATTGGCATACTCGCCCTGTTATGGAATATCATGGGGCTTTTTCAGTTTATAATGGCTGCTTTTATGCAAGATACCATGTTAGAGACCTACGGTGAAACATATACTGATCAACAAATGGAATTATTTTTAAATACACCGTCTTGGTATTATGTTGTTTTTGGTATTTGTACCCTCACAGGGGTTTTGGGTTCTATCGCTTTATTGCTTAAAAAGAAAATTGCAGTACCATTGTTCTTAGTATCCTTAGTAACAGTTTTTGTGGTACAGGGTTACTGGATGTTAGGCACACAGGCCATAGCACTATTAGGCACAGAGGCTATTATAATGCCAATGCTAGTGATTGTTACAAGTATCTTTTTATATTTCTACAGCAAGGGTGCAAGACAAAACAATTGGCTTTTATAAAACTATGATGTAGCTAAAGTATACAAGAAAGTAAGGCCGTTAGCAGTGTAACTATATAGACAAGAAGCTCTCTATGGCTAAGGTATAGCTCTCAAGACCAAACCCTAGTATTACTCCTTTGGCACCTGCAGAGATATAAGATTTGTGCCGAAACTCTTCACGAGAAAATGTGTTAGAAATATGCACCTCTACCACTGGGCTATCAATAGCTTTTACAGTATCGCCAATACCAATAGATGTATGTGTATATGCTCCTGCATTTAGAATAATACCATCATACTCAAAACCTGCCTCTTGAAGGCTGTCGATGAGTTCTCCTTCAATATTAGATTGAAAATATGATAGCTCTATCTTGGGATATTTTTTTTGGAGGTTTATGAAAAAAGACTCAAAAGAGGCTGTGCCATAAATAGCCGTTTCACGGGTACCTAGCAGGTTTAAATTTGGGCCATTAATTATCTTAAGTTTCATGGTTCAAATATAGAAAATAAAAAAACGAAAGAAATTGACTTCTTTCGTTTTTAAAGCTATCTATTTAATTTTTCTATAAGTCGAAGACCAAGCCAATTCTTGCCTGCATGTAACTAGAACTCTCAATAGGCTCAGACTCATTAGACAACATGGTATATTTTAACTCTATAAATACATTAGCGTTACTCAGTAAATGATAGATATATCCAGCACCTATATTGGCTCCAAAATTTGAGCTTTGTACTGCTTGTTCATCAGATTCAAAACCACCAACATATGTTTTCTCCATAAGTGTTTGATACAAGAATTGACCTCCAGCTAGCATATAAAAGGCATCATAAACCTTATATCGGGCATTTAGATCCGTGGTAAACCACTTTAAACGCTCTTTAGTAGGCAATTCACTTACAGTAAACATATTTGTATTACCAATACTCCATTTATCATTTAATTGATAAATTAAATCTACGCTACCTCCAAAAGATTCAATTTCAGAAAGATATCCTGCAGCAAATCCAGCCTTAAACCCCGCATCATCAGAGTTTTGTTCTTGGGCCTGGGTGAAAGAAAACCCTGCAAGTAGGCAAAGTAATAGAAGTGATTTTTTCATGTTCTTTATTATTTACAATTATGCTGTAAAAATACACTATTTACAGTAATAAAAAAGTGGAAACATCTGTCTCCACTTTTAATATATTCAAAAAAAGTAGTCTAGCTACAAAAATGCAAACCCTACAGCAACTGTAAATACCGAATTTTTGATACCCTTATTTCCAACTTCAGGTTTTGATATATCTGTAAGACCAAAATTGTATCTACCATCTATACGCAAGCCAAAAGGAAGATCATACCCAATACCTATGATTCCAGAAATTTCTGACTCGACTATTTCTTTATATTCATTAGTTAGGGTTTCAGAAAGGCTTTCATCAATTAAAACACCAAACTGAGGGCCTGCTTGAATATGTAAACCTCCAACAAGGTAGTACTTAACCACAAATGGAAGGTTTACATAGGTTAAATCAAAGGCTCCTGCATCAAAATCTGCACCTTGTTGAGAGTATAAGACATCTAGGTTAACACCTATTTTTTCATTAAATTTTATACCACCAAAAAAACCTGCTTGGATTCCTGTTCTTGTTGATGAACCTTCTTTGGCATGACTTATAGATGCAAAATTAGATCCTAATTTAATCCCTAAATCTAACTCCTGAGAAAATACGGTAGTACTTATAAAAAAAGCAGCTACCATTACTGCTAAGTTTTTCATTTGATATATATTTAATTTATACATCAAATATACTTATACCAATGCAAAAACATTTGTTATTCGTATCTTTAATTTGTTATCAAACTAAAATTTTTAGAGAACCAACCCATGAAATGGCAACAGGCATTAAAAGACTATCTAAGCTATTTGAGAATCGAAAGAGGACTCTCAGAAAACTCAATAAGCAATTACGCCTTGGATATTAAAAAATTAATTACATGGCTTGATGATTCTAAAATACAAAGTACTGCTATTGCAATTAAGCCAGAAATTATACAAGAATTTATTTACACCATTGCAAAAGAGGTAAATCCAAGATCTCAAAGCAGAATTATCTCTGGCCTTAAAGGTTTTTTTAATTATCTCATCTTCGAAAACTACAGAGAAACAAACCCTTTAGAGCTTATTGAAAGCCCGAAAATTGGCAGGAAACTTCCAGATACCCTCGCTATAGAAGAAATAGATCAACTCATTAAAGCCATAGACCTTAGTGGTGCTCAAGGAGAACGCAACAGGGCAATACTTGAAACCCTCTACGGCTGCGGTCTAAGAGTAAGTGAGTTAACCTCACTTAAAATTTCAGATTTATTCTTTAAAGAAGGTTTTATAAAAATTACAGGTAAGGGAGATAAACAACGTTTTGTGCCTATTGGAGATACTACCATAAAATACATTGAAATTTACCGCAAAGAAGTTCGGGTACATCAAAAAATAGCTCCTAAGGCTCAAGACACCTTATTTTTAAATAGAAGAGGAAACCAACTCACAAGAGCCATGATATTTACAATTATAAAACAATTGGCAGAAAAAATTGGTATTAACAAAGTAATTAGCCCACATACCTTTAGACACTCTTTTGCTACCCATTTACTAGAAAATGGTGCAGATTTAAGAGCAATACAGCAAATGTTAGGGCATCAAAGCATTACCACCACAGAAATTTACACGCACATAGAAACTTCTTTTTTGCAAGAAACTATTGAAAAATTCCATCCAAGAAAAGATGAGTAATATTTTTATTCCTCTGGTGGGGGATGTCCATGTACTGTCTCTTATACACATCTGACGCTGCCGACGAAGAGG